>ERZ802822.898-NODE-898-length-19932-cov-15.701687_pt1 | contig 19932 bp, 22 predicted proteins | sample MGYA00345649_ERZ802822 | MGnify/ENA primary metagenome ERZ802822 (study PRJEB30503, sample SAMEA104212359) | marine metagenome | biome: Westerlies Biome; feature: [SRF] surface water layer (ENVO:00010504) within the epipelagic zone...; material: water...
TCCGAATGCCCTCGTGACTGGATTTCAAACTTGTGCTCTTCCCAACCTGACCTACCTAGGGGGGGGTAGCACTATTGGTAGCACCAAACAGTCCCTTGACGGATTGGGTGGCTCTAGGAAATGCTTAGTTTTCAGAGATCTTTGAAGAGTAGTGGTGCCTTGGCCCGGAAATGATCAAGCCCCTGGGCACCATGACAAAAAGCCTCGTCTCATGACGGGGCTTTTTCGTTATAGCGCCCAGATCTCTGTCACTCGGCCCTCATCGTCTATTTGAAACACCTCGACAATGTCGAGCACCACCCCATCTTTGTCAGTGATGTGCAGGTAGCACGTCACAGAGGCACCAAACTCAATAATATTGACCAGCTCCTGCTGGGCACCAATATCGGTCAGCCAGCCAAAGATGACGTCCCGCACCTCGTCGTGTCCTGTCACATCGAAGTCCATGGCAGGCACATGCATCTTGTAATCAGGCGCCCGCGGCACCTTTGACCACTCCTCGTAACCGCCACTCGCGTTGAGCTTGTAATGCCGAATGGCCTCTGCAATGGGCGATAGGTTTTCCATGATTGTCTCCTGAAGTTGCTGTACGGCGGCTTAAGTAATGCTAAGAGCATATCAGTCTCCGCTGGCCAGCTAGCGCTGCGTCGCCTCGGAAAAGGACGCCAATCTAAGATGCGATGCGACCCGTATCTTAGACAGAGAACAGAAAGAGAGCGATTAACATGGAACATCTGATTTGGGCCGTCCCTGCAGCACTTTGGATAATGGTCAGTGTCGACGCCGCCACTCGGCAAAAGCCTCTGTTGCTACTCGATCGCACGCACAAGCTCTAACGCGCGCTCAATAGAGGCAGACATGAATTGGCTGGTAATCGGCTTCTGGGGCTGTACGGCCATGTGGCTCATCAGCCTAGCAGCTGACTTTGGCCTCAAAAGAAATCCTGAGGTGCCCGAGGGCACCGAGTGGCTGGCGCTCATCAGCGCCATCATCGCTTTTATTGGCATGTGCTACTTCGGCCACGCCACCTCCATGTTCGGCTGGTAGTCAGTCCGCTTTAGTCTCCCATCATCGACTGGCGCAGCCTGTCGGCTTCGATCGCCTCGAAACTGAGTGCCAACCTGCGGCCCTTTTGTTTCATGCGGATCGCAGTAAACTGAGCGGCCAGAAAGCTGACACATCCCCACGGAGCCATCCCGATGAATGCGCCCATACCGACACTGGACAACTGGCCCGAGCAATCCATTCGCGGGCACAGTATTCCCGGATCCCGCTATACCTCCCGTGACTTCATGGAGCAGGAATGGGAAGGCATGTGGACGCGGGTGTGGCTGCTACTGGGTCGGGAATCTGAACTGCCCGAACCTGGCGACTGGCAAATGGAGCCCGTGGGGCGCGAAGAGATCCTGATGGTGCGCCAGCAGGACGGCAGCATCAAAGCCTTCTATAACGTGTGCCAACACCGCGGCAATCCGCTGGTGGACGAGTCCAAGGGCAGTAACCCGCGGCGCTTTGTATGCCGCTACCATAGCTGGGCGTTTCTGCCCGACGGTGCGCTGCAGTTTGCGCCGGATAAAGAAGATTTCCCTGAGGGCAATCCCTGCGGCAAGTTACGCCTTGCCGAGCTCAAGTGCGAGACCTTTGCGGGGTTCATTTGGGTGAATATGGACCCCGAGTGCGAGTCTTTAAAAGATTACCTCGGACCAATATGGGACGAGTGGCAGGCCCGAGAAGTCGACACCTGGCAGCGCACCATGGCCAACACCATGTGGCTGCCCTGCAACTGGAAAGTGGTGTTGGATAACTTCAATGAGTCCTACCACGTGCCGACGGTGCACATGGGCGCGACGCCCTCCACCGACCGCACCGCTATTGCCGGCGGCATTAATACCTACTTCAAAGAAACCCAGTTTGATCTGGCGAATGAAGGCCACGCACGCATGATCATGAAGGGCGGCTATGGTGCCGGCGTGACCGACGCTGACGGCAACATTGTGGAGCCGCTGGCGTCACTACTCGACTACTGGAGCCTCGACCCTGCCGACTTTAAGGGTAAGCCTGAAAACACCCGCGAGGCGCTCCAGCAGGCAAAGCGAGAACTCGGTCCTGACAAGGGCTACAGCCACTATGCAGCCGTACCCGACGAACAGCTCACCGATGCCTTCCACTACACGCTGTTCCCCAACTTTGCGGTGTCGCTATGGTCTGACGGCTTTCATTTTTTGCGCGCGCGGCCCCACCCCACTGACCCCGAGCAGTGCCTGTTTGATAACTGGTGGTACGCGAGCCCGGCCAGCGTGGCAGCCGAACTCGATGATGGCACCAGCGCCACCGAATCACTCACCGGTGATGGCTCGGGTGATGTGCCCGTTAAATGGCTGACCTGCGGAGAGGACTCCATCGGCCCTGCGATCGAAGACGACGTAGCGGTCTTCATCACCCAGCAACGGGGGGTGCGTTCACGAGGTTTCAAAGGCGCCTATCTCTCGGGCCAGGAGAAGCGCATCAGTCGCTACCACGAGCGTATCGATGACTACATTGACGGCAAGCTACAAGAAAAAGGAAACGCAACATGAGTGACACCGACGATCGCCGACAGCTGCAAGACGTCATGCTCTCCTACGCAGCTGCAGTCGATGACCGGGACATGGCGCGCTACCGCGCCTGCTTCGCCGATGACGTGGAGATCGTCGGTTTTGGCGAGGCGACCATCACTGGCGCCGACACTTGGACCGCCTCAGTAGTAAGCCAACTAGAGGCCTTTTCTTCGACCCAACACCTGATGAGCCCGCAGCTGGCGACCGTCTCGGGCGACACGGCCTCTGCAAGGACGGATGTGCAGGCCCTGCACGTTATTAAGGATGGCGAAGGCGCCATCTTCACCCTGTGGGCGACCTATTTGACCGACTTTGTACGCACCGGCGACGGCTGGAAAATTGCCCGCCATGAACTGGTTATCCGCGGCACTCAACAAACCCCCTGAAAATACTGGGATGTTACTGCGCTCCCCGGCGGGCTTAAGCCCAGCAAGGCGACTGCCTGTCACCCACATTACCTCAGTGCTGCTGGCCTGCTGGGTGAGCTGCGGGCAAGCCGCTGAAGAATGGCCATTGATCGTGACTGCAGGTCAAAGTGGCCAGTGTGCGCAGGCGCTCTCTGAGGGCCGGCAGCAGACGAGCACCGATGGTCTTACCACCCCGTTCTCCTTGCTTAACTGGAACGTAGAAAAAGCGCTGCACCCCGGCTTGGTTCCCGAGTTTGCGGCCTACGCTGAGCGCTCGGACCTGATCTTTCTTCAGGAAGCCGTGCCGCTCAAAAAAGCCGAGACGGTCATCGCGCAGTCCCTATATGAGGCGTTTGTGCGAGGTTACGTGCAGAACGAAATCGATACGGGCGTGCTCACCCTCGCCCGCAAGCCGCACTTGGTGCACTGCCAGCTACTCGCAACGGAGCCCTGGCTGCGCACCCCCAAGGCCACCAGCGTCACCCTCTACCCATTGGCCGGGAGCAATGCCTCGCTGCTCACCATCAACCTTCACGCCGTGAACTTCAGTTTCGGGGTCAAGGAATATCGCTTTCAACTGGAGGCAGCGGCTGCACTGATGCGGGCGCACGAGGGACCCGTAATCTTTGGCGGCGATTTGAATACCTGGAGCAACCGGCGGCAGGCCACCCTCGATGCCGTCACAGACGAGCTCGGGCTGACCGCAGTACCCTTCTCACCCGACCATCGCACCAGCCGCTTTGGGCGACCGCTGGATCATATCTATGTGCGCGACTTGACCTGGCAGTCATCCGAAACCGTGCAGGTCGAGACATCGGACCACAACCCGTTGATCGTCACTTTGCAACGGCACGACTCATGACCCGCTTACTGCTCTCACTGATTTTGCTGGCAGGGTCCATCGCAACCGTGCGCGCAGACACGGCCGCCGACGAAGAGATCCGCGCTTTAATACAGGCGGTGACGGATAGTGGCTGTGAATTTAATCGGAACGGTTCACTGCACTCAGCCGAGGCAGCGGCGGAGCATCTCGAACTCAAATATTCCCGGGGGAAACGCTACGCTAACTCCGCTGAGGCGTTTATCGAGCGACTGGCGAGCAAAAGCTCCTGGAGCGGCAAGCCCTATCAAATGATCTGTGATGGCGAGGTACAGCCAGCCGGTGACTGGTTAACGTCCACCCTCGCCACAATCAGATCAAGCTGAAACGCCCCGCGAGCGATGCGGCATCCACCCCAACACTGTGGAACTTACACAGTCACACTGATCATCATCAACGCAACCAGCCAAACCACAACCACAGAAAAAAGGACGACTGCACCTGTCTCTCCGGTCAACATAGCGATTCCCCTTAATCAGCAAGCGTCAACTGCGCTTGGGCGGAATCGTGCAGAGGTAATCCGAAGATTCGATGACGGTAGCGTGACGTTTAGATTAAATGAGGAAAATTGCCGGTGTATCTGGGAACTCCGCCACGAGTTTTGGTTTCTGGCGACTCGGTAGCGTGAAAATCGAAGCTAGCCAAGGATCATTGGCAAGCCGGCTGATAGCCATTGCCTGAATGCGCGGCCTGCCTGGCTTGCCCAATTTATGCCGCCTGAAAGCGAGCCAGATTGGAGAGTGCAGCGGGAGTGTCTGGGATGACAGCGTCGCAACCACCCCACAAAGCCTTATTAGCGAGCGCGCTGTCGAAGCATTCGATGAGCGCGTGAATCTGACCATCCCGGACTTTAAAAATGTGGACGTAGGTCTGATCGTAGCGCTCACCGGTCAGCGCCACGCCATTGTTCTGCGCCATGGCCACCACCACCTCGCCGCCGTCAAACACCACCCGGTGATCCGCACAAAAAGTGATTTCCTCGGGGTTAACGCGACCGAATACGGCAGGAGTCACATCCTCAAAAAAACGCTGCTTACCCTCATAGATGCCGGACAAGACATGATCCTGTGTCGGGCATATCAGGCAAAAGTCGTCGGCAATGACGCTATCCAGAAGCGCCGTATCCCCGGTTCGAATTGCTTTGTAAAACTGATCAACAATATGACTCACTGGAGCCTCCGCGCTGATATTGATCCATTGTGTGCCCCTTGGGGCGGTTGCTCTTCACTTCCCTGGGAGTCATCACAACATGCTGATAGCGCCCACCCTCAGGTCTCGGCGTCGGGCGCTTGCTGAGCGCGCAACGACTGCACGCCCCGAATGACAAAGTGAATAAAAGCGATCCACAAGGTCACGTAGGCGAGGGTAAAGCCCCACTGCCAACCCAGATAGCCGAGCACCACGCCCGTAACCGGTACCATCGCCAGCCAGTGGCCCGTTACCCAAGCCGAATGCTTCCAGGAGAAGTACACGGCGCTGACGGCTGCGACAAGCATCAGGATCGTGAAAACAGACTGCGCCCAGGGGCGGGTGTACATCAGGCCGCCCAGCACCACTGCAGCGATTCCCGCTATGGCGTGGGCCAGCGCGCCGACATCAATGCCGCTCTGCGGCGCTGGGTCTGCGGGGATATCGCTCATGCTGGCAACCTGTGTGTCACCACTTTGTTGTTGCTAACAAACCGATTTCGTTAATCAGCCGCGGTCGCGTATCTGCTTCACCACTCACGGGTTGCGCCCTCAAGGGGTGAGATCCCGGATATAGCCGAGCACATTGGGGTAATGCGTGGTGGGAGTGCCGGTGGCCCTCAGGGCCGCGACCGCCTCATCCGACACCGCGCCATATAACTCAACAGTAAATTCGTCCAAGAGCGGCGAGACCGCCTCGAGATACGCAACCAAATCGGCATTGTTCAGATGGAAGACCAGCGCCTCACTGCTCTCATAGACCTCGGTCCAGATAAAGCCCTGAGGGTCGGATGGGTCCTGATCAAAGGTATGTAACAACATACCCGGCTCGCCGGCCTCCACTTTCTTATCAACAGCCGCAGACATCGCCACCACTTGATCAGCCTGACCGGGTAACGCATGCAGACGTGCAATCAAAACAAAAGCCGATGGCCCTGCGGGCAGCGGGTCCTGAGCCTGCACAGCGAAGGACATGATCACCGCCGCCAAGGTCAGGAAACAAAACAGTCTAGGTAACATGGCGCTCCCCCAATCCAAAAGAAGGCTCAGCTTAGACGAATCCATCATCTTCTGCGAAACTTTACCGATACAGATGGCCTTAGCTGATGGCCCTAGAGCCGAGGTCCAAGTCACGCGGCTGGTAAGTGAGAGCTGGACAAAGAGAGACCGATAGGATGGACGAACATACCGTTCTCGAGCACTTGGGCAATCTGGGCGTCGTACTGCTTGCCGTACTGCTCTCCACCTCGGTGCATTACCTGTTCTTAAAACATTTGAACCGTGGCGCGCGGCTGACTGATAAGTTCCCCCAGATTCGGCTGGGCTATGGCGTGATCGTCTCGCTGGTCGCTCACTCTATTGAAATCACGTTGTTCGCTCTGGCATACAGGGCCTCGATCGCCTCCGGCTTTGGCACACTCGAGGGCAACTTCACGGGCTCAATTGCCGACCACCTCTACTTCTCATACGCGGCGTTCACCACCGTGGGCTTTGGCGACATCGTGCCGACAGGGCCTCTGCGGCTGCTGGCGGGCATGGAAGCTTTGACGGGCTTTGTGCTGATCACCTGGACGGCGTCGTTTCTCTATCTGGAGATGAATCGGCTGTGGAGACAACAGCCCTAAGGTTCTAGCCGGCGTCGATCCACGCAAACCGCGGTACCGGGCCGTCCGGCGTCTCAATGCTTTCCTGAAACATCGACAGCGGCCGCACCCACAGCCCGCGGTCTCCGTATTCAGGTCGATACACCACCAGCGCCTCACCGGTTTCTGAGTGCTGGGCAACCCCCATAACGGTGTACTCACCACCCTTGTAGTGGCGATATCGGCCTAGCGCGAGTTCTCTCATTCGGCGATTCCGCCAAACGCTTTAATCAAGTCGGCCTGCAGGCCCGCGAGAATCTCGCAGAGAATCAGGAAGTCCGCATCAGCCCGGGCCAGCGGGTCTTCAACCAGCTCGTCGTTGGCTTCGTGGATGGCGTCACTGAATTTCAGGCGACGCAATGACAGATCTTTGTCGACTACGGCCGCCACCCGCGCGCCCCACTCCAATGCCAGTTTCTCAACCTGATGACCCGAGGCGAGGTGTGCCAGCACCTCTTCACTGTCGAGGGGCACACCGCGCACCTTCACGGAACTGCCTTCCTCGCGCTGGTCAGCAAAATCGGCCTCGTCACCCAATTCGATCGCCTCAGGAATGCCACCCTGCATCAGCCATTGGGTCATCATGTGGGCGGGGGCTTTTTGGGTTTCGGGCAAAACAGCGGGCAGGTTACCAAGTGCCTCGCGGAGATGGTTGAGCACCTCTTCCGAGCGCCCGGCGCTGCTACTGTCGATCCAGATCCATCCGGCTTGATCAGCGATGATCGCGCGGATCGTGCTGGAGCGAGAAAAAGCGCGGGGCAATAGATCCTGCGTGACCTCTTCGGTCACTGCCAGCCGCTCACGGCGGCTGACCTTGCGCCCCTGCGCCTTGGCAATTTGCGCGCAGCGCTCATTGGCCTGCTCGCGCACTACCGTCGCCGGCAGGAGCTTCTCCTCACGCTTGAGCCGCACCATCCAGTAAGGCCCCGCCGCATGGACCAGTGCCGAAGCCGCATCATCCAGTGCCGGCACCCACCCTAAGCTGCTCGCCTGAGCCGGCGTGCAGCTTGAGAAAGTGCGGGACTGCAGGCGGCGCTCCAGCTCCTCGGCGTCGATGCCGAGACGGCTGGGTAAGCGGTAGGGTCGAAGCGCGCGGAACCACATGAAGCAAATATCCAGAGGGTGTCATAATCGGGGGCCGCGCAGTGTATCGCAGTCTTCGCCAGCAGGTGGGACTTGGCCTAAAATCTTCTTATCCACACCGGGAGCAGCCCATGCGATACCTCCACACAATGATCCGCGCCGCCAACCTCGATGACACCCTCGACTTCTTTGTCGACAAGCTGGGACTGGTCGAGGCCTACCGGTATGACAATGACGCCGGTCGCTTCACGCTGGTCTTTCTCAGCGCCCCGGATGATCTGGAAGGCGCCAAGGCGCGGCAGGCACCGCTGGTGGAGATCACCTACAACTGGGACCCCGAGACCTACGATGGGGGGCGCAATTTTGGACACCTGGCGTATCAGGTTGACGATATCTATGCGACCTGCCAGCAGCTCGTCGATAGCGGCGTGACGCTGAACCGGCCACCCCGCGACGGGCGCATGGCGTTCATCCGCTCGCCCGACGGGATCTCGATCGAGTTATTGCAGTCCGGTGACGCACTACCACCGCAGGAACCGTGGCAGTCGATGGAGAATATCGGCGAGTGGTAACGTTCAGCGGCTCAGAAAGGCCAACATCCACCGCGCGACACGGTCTCCCTCGTGCTCGCGCGTCTCAAAGCTCGCCATGCCCTCTGCCACGCGCTCAGCGCCGATCATGTCGTGGCGCAAGTTCATGATCTCTCGGGAGTAGTCCGGTATGAATTCGGGGTGGCCCTGAAAGGTCAGGATATGCTCTCCGAAGGTCATGCCCGCCACTTCACAGTGTTCATTGCTAGCAATCTGTTGGGCGCCAGGCGGCATGGCCATCACCTGATCTTGGTGTGAGGCGAGCAGACAAAATTGATCACTATCGGCCAGATCGAACGCGGCCTGGTCAACGTTGTAACAATTCACGCCCACGCCCCAGCCCTTGTCCGACTTGCCCACCGAACCCCCGAGTGCCTGCGCCACCAGCTGGTGGCCAAAGCAGATACCTATCACTTTGCGCCGGGCGGCGTGGCACTCCCGCACGAAATCTTCGAGCGTACGGATCCAGTCCTTGTTGTCGTAAACGCTGCTCTTGCTACCGGTAATTAAAAAACCGTCCGCTGCCTCAACGCTGTCTGGCAGCTCCCCGGCCTCTGCGTTCCAGGTAGTAAACGTCAGCGCGCTGTCCTCGGCCAACAATAGGCGCTCGAACATATCCGGGTACTCACCGAAGGTTGGCACCCACTCCGGCCTAACGGAGTCGGTGCGCAAGATACCGATGTGCATACTTCTGCTCTCCACAACAACTTTTAGCCCGCGCGAAGCCCGCTGCGGCGCGCCAGCGTACGCCAACTTGGGAATTCTGACAAAGTCATCAAACTGACACAGCCTCGTCACGAAAACGCCACATGCAGCTCCTACATTAGGTGCCATGGCAATACTGTCGACGCTGCACCAATGGGACGCGCGACTGTTGAAGCGGCTCTTTCAACAGGGCCAGCGTCGACGCCCACTGATTCAGCTTTCGAGATTAGTGTCACACAGTGGGGACGGGTATCTGCAAGTCGCTTTCCCTATTACCGCTTGGTTGCTCGCTTCGCCCGCAGCCTCTGCATATACTGCCGCATTAGCACTAGCATTCACCATAGAACGAGCGATCTACCTGATACTCAAGAACGGGCTTCAGCGTCGGCGACCGCAGGAGATCATCCCAAGCTTCAACGCACTGGTGTCGCCATCGGATCGGTTTAGCTTTCCCTCGGGGCACACCTCGGCAGCATTCTGCCTGGCCACCATGACGGGCATCATCTTTGGCGGCCCCTTCTTAACCCTCTATGGGTGGGCATGCGGTGTTGGGCTGTCACGGGTTTTATTGGGCGCGCATTTCCCGGGCGACATCGTTGCGGGCGCAACGATGGGTAGTGCGATCGCCATGATGGTCGCCTCGCAACTCGGCCTGCTCTAGGAAAAGCCACTTGCGCATTCTTTATGGGGTCCAGGCGACGGGACAGGGTCATATCAGCAGAGCCCGCGCCATGGCTCACGCCCTCAAACAACATCCTGATGTTGACGTCACGTGGTTGTTTTCTGGTCGACCGCGAGAGCGCCTGTTTGACATGGAGCCGTTCGGGGACTTCCAGCATCGTGCCGGACTGACCTTTGTCACAGAAGCCGGCCGGCTTCGATACAGAAAGACCATCATGGCCAATCGCTATTGGCAGTTTATTCGTGATGTGCAGCGACTCGACGTCAAGGCGTACGACCTGGTTGTCACCGACTACGAACCCGTTACCGCCTGGGCAGGTAAGCTCAGGCGCCAGCCGGTGCTGGGCATCGGGCATCAATATGCCTTCGGTAAAAACACGCCTGTCGAAGGTCGCTCACTCGCCCAGCACGCCGTGATGTCTTTATTCGCACCAGTAGCGCAGGGGGTCGGGCTACACTGGTCTGATTTTGGGGCCAATATTTTACCGCCAATTCTCGATCTACCCCCCGCACCGACAGCCGCTGCTAACGATTATATTCTGGTGTACTTACCCTTTGAGGATCAGAGCGCAGTCACAAAATGGCTCAACGGATTCTCAGAACATCGCTTCATTCAATATGCGAGCACACTGCCTAACGACGAACAAGGTAATGTGAAACGTCGTACCGCGAACATCGCAGGCTTCAAGTCGGACCTTGCAAGTGCACGCGGGGTTGTCTGTAATTGCGGCTTCGAACTGATCTCGGAGTGTTTGCATTGGCGCAAACCCGTTCTCACGAAGCCTTTGGCCAAACAAATGGAGCAACTCTCCAACGGCGCGGCGCTGGAGACGCTCGGCTATGCCACCGTCATGCGCCAGATCGACAACGATCTCACCGCCCGCTGGCTGGCCGCACCACCCCCGGCCCCGGGCTTATCTTTTCCCGACGTCAGCGCGACGCTGGCAAGCTGGCTCGCCGATGGCGCGAAGGCGCCGGTCGCCACTCTCGGGGCGGCATTGTGGGGGCAGCCGGCCGCCGTCTGACGCTGGTAGCACTGGTGCTGTCCGGCATCCTGACTTCCGCCGCAGCTGGGGCTGACGCGGGTTATGTCGGCAACGCCGCCTGCGCCGGTTGCCATGAGCAAGCCACTGCCGACTGGGCAGACTCACATCATGATCTGGCCATGCAAAAGGCCACATCTGAGACGGTCCTGGGCGACTTCAACAACGCGACGTTTGATTATTTTGGCGTGACCACGACCTTCAGCCATAAAGGGAGCGCCTTTTTCATCGAGACCGATAACGCCGAGGGTGAGCTGGAAACGTATCCGGTCGAGTATGTTTTTGGGGTTGAGCCCCTGCAGCAATATTTATTACCCCTTGGTAACGGTCGCTTGCAGGCGCTCTCAGTCGCTTGGGATACACGACCCGAAAGCGAAGGCGGGCAACGGTGGTATCACCTCTACCCCGACGAACACATCACGGCCGGAGACCCACTGCACTGGACGGGCGGATTCTTTAACTGGAATACCAGCTGTGCGGAATGCCACAGCACCGACGTCGAGAAACGCTATGACGCGGTGAACGATCGGTTTAATACCCACTACGAACAGATCGATGTGGGTTGTGAGGCCTGTCACGGGCCGGGCAGCGCGCACCTTGCGCTCGCCGACTCAGGAACACTGTCTCCCGCTCAAACCGGGTTTGAGATGAGCCTTAAGGCGAGAGGCACATGGCAATGGGCTGAAGGCACTGATATCGCGCAACGCAGTGAGCCCCTAACCTCGAACCACCAGATTGATAGCTGCGCGCGCTGTCACGCGCGGCGCGGCACCCTAGGCGAGTACCACCCGGGTAAGGCCCTATTAGATACCCATCGCCTGGCCATCATCGAAGAGCCGCTCTACTGGCCCGATGGGCAGATCCGCGACGAGGTCTATGTTTACGGCTCATTCATTCAGAGCAAGATGCATCAGGCCGGGGTGGCCTGCACTAATTGTCATAACCCGCACAGCAACCAACTGGTTGTCGAGGGCAACGGCGTATGTGCCCAGTGTCATCTGGCCAGTACTTACGATAACCCCACACACCACCGACATCAGATCGCGTCGGCCGGTAGCGCCTGCGTGGACTGCCATATGCCGAGTCAGCTTTATATGGGCGTCGACTCGCGGCGCGATCACAGCATGCGCATCCCGCGGCCAGATCTCTCCATGAGTACGGGGGCGCCCAATGCCTGCAACCAATGCCACACCGACCAGAGTGCGGACTGGGCCTACTCGGCCTTGGTGGATTGGGGTGTGCGCTTTGCAGACCGCAGGAACCACCCCGCACGCGCGTTTCATGCCGCCGGCCGTGGCGATGTGCGCGCCGCACCGGTGCTGTTAGAAACCGCCAACAATGCGAACAACACCGGCATGCTGCGCGCCTCCGCGATTACCCAGCTGGGCCGTCTGCTCCCTGAGCGGCTGATGCCCTCCCTTCCCCTGTGGTTAGAGAGTGACGACCCCCTGATTCGCTTGGCGGCGGCAGAGGCAGCGGGGCAACTACCGCCAGAGCAACAACTCGAGCGCATGCTGCCATTGAGCGAAGATCCGTCGCTGGCGGTGAGAATGGTGGCTGCAGAACAATTGGCAGGGTTGGTTCCGCTAACGACTCCCGTGCCCGACTCGGCAACGCCAGCCTTGCCCGGTCAACCGCCATCCGTTGAGGGGCGACCACAAATGAATGGTCCGTTGGACGCGATCTTCGACGAATACGTACGCGTGCAGTCCCAGCATCTCGATATGCCGTCGGTGCTCACCCAGCTCAGCAGCTTCCAGCAGGCTCGCGGCGATAGCGAGGCGGCCGAGGCACTTCTGGTCTCAGCCCTTGAGAAGAACCCTCAGGCGAGCGCCTCTCGCGTGAATCTGGCAGACCTCTATCGCGCTCAAGGCAAAGAAACCGCCGCGCGCGCAACCTTGGAAAGCGGAATACAGTTCAATAAAGAGGACGCTTCACTCTGGTTCAGCCTTGCGCTCCTGGAGGTGCGAGAGGGCAATGGCGAGGCCGCTCTAGCGGCTTTGGAAAAAGCCGCATCACTGGAAGAGACACCGAGCTATTACCACTACGTTTATGCTGTGGCGCAGCACGACCAAGGGCGGCCCACCGAGGCACTCGCCACCCTCAAAGCCACAAATCGTGCGGCGCCGGGTCAACCGAACGTGCTCGTCGCGCTGGTACAATACAGCCAGCTAGCCGGCGATATGCAGGCAGCCCAGCGCTATCAAACTGAACTTCGCAACACGGCTCTAGCGGCCGGGGTGCAATAGGCAGGCGTCAGTCTGCGGGAGTCAGTTGCAGCGCCACCGTCACAGGAATCACCCGGCTGATGGCGTTGAGGCCCGCGATCTCCTGAAGCGCCGCCACGCCGCCTTCCAATCCAAATTCTGCTGCATTGAGCAGAATGGGCTGAGTAGTGGCCGCGCTCACACCCTGATCCGTCACCGCGACGCTGAGTTGCGCGTCCTTGGTCACTGTCTGGCCATGTAAGTCGATTTGTAATGCCACATCGGTGACCCCGCCCACAGAAAGTGCTGCGACTGCCTCGGCATCCAGTTGCGCGGTAATCACTGCTTCAGGGTAAAGACCCACTTCGAAGAGCATCTTCTTCATCCGCTCGTTGCGGATACCGATATTGGTTTCGACAGAATCCAGCGCCACCCGCACCTCAACCTCGCCTGCGTCGGTCACCGAGCCAGCGAGGGTCTCGAAATGACTGACCTCACCAATCGTGTTGTTCTTAATCGACACAAACCGCACCTGTGACCCGGGCCCGACCTGCCAATCGGCCAGCGCCGTTTGGGATAGCAGTGCTGCCACGGCGCAGGCCAGTGCAAAACGCGTTTTCATGATGTGTGCTCCTTCGTGCGCCTGTGCAGCGCTCGGCGTAGATTGCTCACTATACGGGGTCTAAGACACTCTGGACTCAGCGACATCGCATCGTAGCCAGAGTTGCCGCAAGCCACTGCTCCCACCCATCACACTGTAGTGAAAGACGGGGGCTAACGGCGAGTGGAAATGGATATCACCTCAGCTGGCGATGTCGGCTAGATCCCCTTTGGCTTCGAGCCAGGTCTTCCGGTCTCCAGCGCGTTTTTTGGCCAGCAGTAAATCAAACATACTATCGGTGTCGCCGTCTTCATCCAGCACCAGCTGCACCAAACGCCGAGTATCGGGATCCATAGTGGTCTCGCGCAGCTGCGGGGGGTTCATCTCGCCCAACCCTTTAAAGCGTTGCACGGCAGGCTTGGCGCGTTTGTTTTCCGCCTCGAGGCGCTCGAGAATGCCGTTCTTCTCGGATTCATCAAGGGCGTAGTACACCTCTTTACCCACATCAACACGGTAGAGCGGCGGCATGGCGACAAACACGTGTCCGGCCCGCACCAGCGGACGGAAGTGTCGCAAAAACAGCGCGCAGATCAGCGTGGCGATGTGCAGGCCATCGGAGTCCGCATCAGCCAGAATGCAGACCTTGTGATAACGCAGCTGGCTCAGGTCGGTGCTGCCTGGCTCGATCCCCAGCGCCACAGAAATGTTATGCACCTCCTGAGAGGCGAGAATTTCGAGGGCGTCGACCTCCCAAGTGTTCAGGATCTTGCCCCTGAGCGGGAGAATCGCCTGGTATTCGCGATCGCGCGCCTGCTTGGCCGAGCCCCCTGCCGAATCACCTTCCACCAGGAACAGCTCGCCGCGCGTGGGGTCTTCGCTAGAACAATCCGCTAACTTGCCCGGCAGTGCCGGCCCCGACGCAACTTTCTTGCGCACCACTTTTTTGGCAGATCTGAGCCGGCTCTGGGCGCGCTCGATACAGAGCTCGGCGAGCCTTTCTGCGTCAGAGGTGTGTTGGTTAAGCCACAGTCCGAAAGCATCTTTCGCGACGCCCGAGACAAACCCGGCCGCCTCGCGGGAAGAGAGCCGTTCTTTTGTCTGACCCGAAAACTGCGGGTCCTGCAACTTCGATGACAGGACAAAACAGCAGCGATCCCATACGTCCTCGGCGGTGAGTTTGACCCCGCGGGGCAGCAGATTGCGCAGCTCGCAGAATTCGCGCAGGGCATCCAGCAAACCCGATCGCAGGCCGTTCACATGGGTGCCACCCTGAGGGGTGGGAATGAGATTCACGTAGGACTCGGCAACCACTTCACCGCCCTCAGGCAGCCATTGAATGGCCCAGTCCACCGCCTCGGTTTCCCCTTCAAAATGCGACCGGAAGGGCGTCTCCGGTATCACGGGGAAATCGATAGTGGCATCCGCCAAATAATCGGAGATGCCATCCTCGTAGTACCACTCGGTTTTTTCTTTCTTTTTCTCGTCGGTGAGAGTGACCTTCAGGCCGGGACACAGGACCGCCTTAGCGCGCAACGCGTGACTCAGCTTGGGCACGGAGAAATTGGCCGAGTCAAAATACTGCGGGTCAGGCTTGAAGCGGATCCCCGTGCCGGTATTGCGCTTGCCACAGCTACCCGTGACCTTCAGATCAGTGGTCTTGTCACCGCCGGAGAACGCCATAGTGTGCACATTCCCGTCTCGGCGAATCGTGACCTCCAGCAATTCTGACAGGGCATTGACTACGGACACGCCCACACCGTGCAGGCCGCCACTGAACTGGTAGCTCTTGTCCGAGAACTTGCCACCGGCGTGCAAGGTGGACAGGATGACCTCAACCCCAGGCAACTTTTGCTCGGGGTGCAGATCGACGGGCATGCCGCGCCCGTCATCGGTCACGCTGACAGCGCCATCGCTGTGCAAGACAACGTCGATCTGGCTGCAGTGCCCCGCCAGCGCCTCATCGACCGAGTTGTCGATGACTTCCTGAGCCAGATGATTAGGGCGGGTGGTGTCGGTATACATGCCGGGACGCTTGCGGACCGGCTCCAGACCAGTCAGGACTTCAATAGCGTCAGCGTTGTATTTGGTCATTTTCTAATATAGCTCGTGCAGTACGGTTGGCATTTGCGGAGGCTTACCCCTCGGCAAAAACCAGCCAGAGTAACAATCCCGTTTTTACGCGTAACCCGGTGAGTCTAGGTCAACGGCAAACGTCTCATCGGTGACCCTGAGTACGGCCGTTTCCCACTCGCCTGACTCATGGAGTGTCAGCATACGACATCCCGGCGCCTGAGCGTCCACCTGAAACTCCGCTGAGCCAGGCGCAAATTGAATGCAGGTCGAAGGGACCGTCAGACATTGTACGCCGTGGTAGGCCTGCCCAGAATCCTGATGGACGTGCCCCGAGATCACCACCGCCTTCTCCCCCAGAGGCGCCAGGCGCTGCAGCGCTGCCTGCGCATTTTCAGCGCCAATCTCATCCAGCCATGCGCAGCCCACTGGCATCAGCGGATGATGGGTCGCCACCAGTAAAGGCCTTCCCATTGCATGGGCATAATCAACCGCCTGCTCTAGCGCCTCAATCTCCGAGCCGGCCAGGTAACCCGCTACAGCACCCGGATGCTGGGTGTTCAGCATGAGTATGTCCCAGTGAGGCAACTGCACCGTTCGCTTAAAGTGCGACTTCAGCCAGTGATCGTCCGACCAGACGGCGTCATGGTTACCGGGTAGCCAAAAACTGGGTACGCCGAGCGGCGTTATTGCCGCGTCTAGCCTCGCGTAAGCCTCCTCCGCTTCATCACCGGCCAGGTCCCCAGTCAGCAGTAGCGCATCAATCGGGCCTTGAGCTGCCACTAAACGGCACACCGCGGCGAGAGATCTGTCGGTATCAATGCCAACCAGCTGGCCGCCAACCTCACGCATCAGGTGAGTGTCAGACAGCTGCACCACGCGGCTGGAGGCAGCCGTGTTGACTGTGGCCACGCCACTGAGCGCGTTCATGGTGAGGGTGGATCGGCTTCCGGCAGGACAGCGTCAACTGACCGGCCATTGTTGAGACAAAACTCCAACAGCTCTGCCGCAAAGCGGTTCTGCTGAAACTTTTCGTCCCGCTGCAGCATAGCGGGGTTGGGGTACCGGTAACGGGCCTCGAAACGCCGGGAAGTGCTGCAATGCACGACCTCGGCCATTCTGGCATCGTGATAAAGGCGCAGATCGAAACAGCTGTTAGACCCAAAGTGAGACAGCACGCCTTGGTAGCGAAGCCGCATATCCGTGGTGTAGCGGTCGCGCGCCATGACCTCGAGCACCACCGAAACCTCACCTGCCTCAAAAACGCATCGGCTCTCCTGCTCATAGGCGGGAAAGAGGCGCATCAGACGGTGGTAATTGGCGTCACACTGGGCGTGCAGATCCGACAGGTCAATGTGATAACCCCGTCTCAGTCTGCTGCGCGGCTGCGCTTGTCTGGTTTTGTCCACCATACCAACAGTGTAGCAAGCCGCTGAGGCCCGGGAACTGCCAAAATGTTGCCGGATTTGACGCCGCAAAAGCCAATCGCAGAGTGGTAGACTCCCGTCCCCTTATTGATTCAGGCCCTGAAAAGCCATGCCAAAACTGCATCTTCCCGCTCGTGCCCTGGCAGCTGCCGTATTGAGCAGCTCACTGTGTTTTGCAGCGCAGGCCGACACACTGGTAGATATTTATGAGTTGGCGCTGGAAAACGATGCCCAGCTAAAGACACAAATCGCGCAATACAACGCGGATATCGAGCTTGAAAAGCTGGCACTGGCGCCCCTTTTGCCCCAGGCGCGCGCTGGTTACTCCTTCACGGATTCCGAAAACGACTCCACCAGACCCAACGTGGTTTTTAATGATGATCCCCTGAATCCCGGCTTCGATCAGATTGATGTCACGTCAGTTACCGAGACCGAGACCGACGGCTATGACGTCAGCCTGTCGCAAACACTGTTTGACCTGTCCGCCTGGTTTGGTTGGCGCGCTGGCAAGGAGCAGACACAACAAGCCGAGGCCAATTTGTCTGCGGCGCAACAGGACCTGATCGTCAGGGTGGTGCAGGCCTACTTTGGCGTGCTGCGGGCTCAAGACAACCTGCGAGCCTCCCAATCCCAGGAACGCGCTTTTGAGCGGCAATTGGAGCAGACCCGCCAGCGGTTCGAAGTCGGCTTGATCGCTATTACCGATGTGTATGAAGCCGAGGCCGCACGCGATCTGGCTCAGGTGAACCGCATTGTTGACGAGAACAATGTGGCCGTCGCCAAGGAGAACCTGTCTGTGCTCACCGGCCAAAAACCTGGCGCGCTATACATCCTAGGTGAAGAATTTGATCCGCGTCCGCCCGAGCCTGCCGACCGCGCCGCGTGGGTCGACTTTGCCATGTCGAACAACTATCGCCTCGCCGCCGCACGCTTTGCCGAAGAGGCTGCCAGACAAAACGCTACTTCCTCTCGGATGGGGCACGCGCCAACCGTGACGGCCAGCTACAGTTATCAAGACCGGGAGACCACCGGTAGCATCACGCAGAATCCTGAGAGCCAGTTCAACTTCCCGCCTGATTCGGAGCAGACCAATGAAGCCTGGCAAATCCGCTTTGACCTGCCTTTATCAACGGGCGGTGCGATCAGCGCGAGCCGTCGACGGGCTGCCGAGCAGTTCAATGCGGCCAGAGAATCTCGGATAAATCTGACCCGCAATACGGTGACGCAAGCACGGTCGCTACACATGACCGTGATATCTGATGTATCGCGCGTTAGGGCCCAAAAACAGTCGATTGTCTCCAGCCAAAGCGCGCTGGATGCCACGCAGGCCGGGTACGAGGTCGGGACGCGTAACATCGTTGACGTGCTCAATGCGCAGAACACACTGTTCCGGTCACAGCGGGACTATGCCAATAGCCGCTATGACTTCATTATTAACTCGCTGCGGCTGAAAGAAGTGGCCGGCACGCTATCGCCAGAGGACATTGCCAGACTGGAAGGCTTTTTGTTGCCGCCAGCCGCGCCGACCGCCTCAGGTAGCGAATAGTTAAGGTAGGTGGGCCGCCAAGACGGCCCACTGCCGATCCACAACCCCTTCTTGCGCTGACTGATACGCGCCCGCGCGCTCACCCATTGCGGTGACCTGCTCGGTGTCGGCCTGCTGCCCGAGGCAATCCAAGAGCGCTGTCGATAAGGTATCGGCATCCACTTCCACCGCCGCATTGGCCTCGAACAGGTCGCGGTAAATACTAGAGAAATTAAAAGTGTGCGGTCCCGAGAGGATGGGCAGACACCACGCCGCCGCCTCGAGTGGGTTGTGACCACCATGAGGTATCAGGCTACCGCCGACAAAGACGGCATCGGCGCATCCGGTCAGTGCACCCAGCCGACCCAGCGTGTCGATCACCAGCACATCGTCCTCAAGGGTGAGCGAGATACTGGCGGCGCCCTCCCCTTCACCATGTGTTGCGCCCACACCGGGCTGGAAGTCGCTATGGCGCACCACCTGATACTGACGCAACGCAGGCATAGCCAAAATACCCGGCACCCGGTCAGGGTGCCGCGGCGCGAGCATCAATAGCGCATTGGGTTGCTCCGCCTTGAGTTGTGCGAAGGCTTCGAGCACGGGTTCTTCCTCACCGGGATGGGTACTGGCCGCGAGCCAGACGGGCCGATCGAAAGCGCCGGCTCCGAATTGCAGGCGCTCCTGCTGATTAGCCTCGCGCAGTGCATTGCGGTCCAGTGCAAACTTCAAACTACCGGTCACGATGACCGCCTTGTCAGCCGCACCCAGCGCACGCAGTCGACTCGCGTCGGACTCGGTTTGCGCGGCCACCCCTACCAAATGGCTCAACGTTTGCCTTGTTAACCCGGCGACGCGGGCATAACCCCCCGCGGATCTTTCAGACAACCGTGCGTTGAGCAGGACCATGGGCACGCCTCTGGCGGTAGCATGGGTGAGGAGATTGGGCCAGATTTCGGTTTCGACCAGTGCACCCAGCGCGGGCTGCCAGTATTCGAGAAAGCGGTTGACCGCCCCGGGGGTATCGAGAGGCGCCCAACACCACTCCACGCGTCCACCCAATTTCTGCTCTACCTGCTCGGCACCGGTCGGCGTGGTGGATGTCACCAGCAGGCTCAGGTCCGGTCGCTCTGCCAGTAGTAGCTCCAAGAGGGGCGCGATCGCTAGGGTTTCCCCTACCGATACGGCATGTATCCAAACCCGCTCATTCGGGCGCGACGCTCGATGCCGACCATAGAGTCCAAGTCGGTGCCAGAGTTGACTTCGATAACCACTGTGCCGGCGACTGC
>ERZ802822.901-NODE-901-length-19865-cov-39.112290_pt1 | contig 19865 bp, 19 predicted proteins | sample MGYA00345649_ERZ802822 | MGnify/ENA primary metagenome ERZ802822 (study PRJEB30503, sample SAMEA104212359) | marine metagenome | biome: Westerlies Biome; feature: [SRF] surface water layer (ENVO:00010504) within the epipelagic zone...; material: water...
ATAAAGCCAGTACTATTTTTTGCAATAAGCTCAATTCGATTATCTTTGGTAGTGGGTGAAATTAGAGAAATTGTATTTATATTTGGATTATCGATACCATAATCGTGAAGATTTAATTCCCCGGGTATATCTACAACTAATATAGAGTCTATTCCGTCTTCCTGATTCGATTGAACTAAATCAATATGTGAAATAAAGGTATTGAGATAGCCCATCAAAACAATGGGGGTTTCTTTATCAGATTTTCTAAATTCAGATACAAGTTGAAAAATCTTTTTTAATGACACATCATTTTTTAATGCTCTGTCGTGAGCTCTCTGAATAGTCGGCCCTTCAGCAATTGGATCGGTGAATGGCACCCCTATTTCAATTACATCTACTCCTGAGTCTACAAATAGATGCATCAGATCAAGAGTTGTATCTAAATCAGGATCTCCACCAACCAAGTAGGCTACTAGAGCTTTTTGATTATTACTTCTTAAATTTGAAAGTTTTGAAGTCAGTCTATTCAAAACTTTATTCCATCTATTTCAGCGACAGTATTGATATCTTTATCTCCTCTTCCGGAGACGTTAACAACTACATTGGAATCATTATCAAGTTCTTTCATAAGAGGTTCGAGATATGCGAATGCATGAGCTGTCTCAAGCGCTGGCATAATTCCTTCCAACTCAGTAACTTCATGAAAAGCTTTTAGAGCATCTTCATCACTAACTGCAACATATTCAGCTCTACCAACATCTTTTAACCAAGAATGTTCTGGTCCCACTCCTGGATAATCTAATCCTGCAGATACAGATTTTGTATCTTTTACCTGACCGGCTTCATCTTGCATTAAATAGCTTCGAGCGCCATGAAGAACTCCTGGTGTTCCATCGTTTAGAGGAGCAGCATGTTCCCCAGTTGAGACCCCTTTTCCACCTGCCTCAACTCCTATTAATCTAGTTTCTTCAATATCAATGAAAGGATGAAAAATTCCCATTGCATTTGAGCCTCCGCCAACGCAAGCAACTATCGCATCAGGCATCTTGTTAAAGCATTCACTTGATTGTTGAATAACTTCTTTACCAACAACTGAATTAAAGTCTCTTACAATCATTGGATAAGGATGCGGTCCAGTTACACTGCCAATAATGTAATAAGTATCATCAACATTTGTCACCCAATCTCTTAATGCTTCATTAAGTGCGTCTTTAAGTGTTGCAGAGCCTGAATCAACGGCATGGACTTGAGCTCCAAGTAACTTAATCCTATAAACATTTAAAGATTGTCTTCTAACATCTTCAGAACCCATATAAATATGACATTCCAATCCAAGCCTTGCTGCCACGGTAGCTGTTGCAACACCATGCTGACCTGCTCCCGTTTCAGCAATAATTCTTTTTTTACCCATGTATTTTGCTAATAAGATTTGGCCAACAGTGTTATTAATTTTGTGGGCGCCTGTATGATTCAGATCCTCTCTTTTTAACCATATAGAACCGGAGCCATAATGATTAGAAAGTCTCTCTGCAAAATATAATGGAGAAGGTCTACCAACAAAATCAGACAAGTCTTTGTAAAACTCTTCTTTAAATTCATTAGTATCTTTTAATTTATTATATGTAGCTTCAAGTTCTTCAAGCGCATACATAAGAGTTTCGGGTACAAATTTACCCCCATACTCACCAAAAAAACCTTCTTTATCAGGAAAATTAAAATTGCTAGATTTCATGCTTATTTATTTTATTTAAAATATTTTTTATTAATTTGATGTCTTTTTTACCTTCTTCGGATTCAACTCCTGAATTAAGATCAATACACCAAGAATTAGTCGATAATGCATTATCAACATTTTCATAATTAATTCCACCTGAAAGAATAAAATTTTGTTCTTTATTTTGTATATATTTTAAGAAGTTCCAATTAAAAGATTCTCCTGTTCCGCCAAAATGTCCCTCTTTATAATTTTCAAAAAGAATTGCGCTTGCAGATGAGAATGATTGGGCTTTTGAAACATCCTCTTTGTCTTTTACCCTTATGGCTTTCCAGTACTCAAGATCAAAAGACTCACAAAATTCTAATTTTTCATCACCGTGAAATTGCAATATTGGATTTTTAAAATATGAAGATGTTTTATAAACATAATTCTCTTCTGGATTGACATATACACATACAGGAATAGTGTCTCTGAAGTTAATATCTTTAATTGATTCTAAAAACTCATTTGAAGCAAAACGTGGGCTTTTTTTATAAAAAATAAATCCCACATAATCTAATCCTAAATTAATGAGTTCTTCTAATATCTTTTTATTAGAAATTCCACAAATTTTTATTTTTGAATTATTCATATTTTAAATCTATCTAATATATTTAACGTAGGGCTTGGTATATTAAAAATAGAATTATATTTGGGTCCTAAAAAAAATAAACCCCTTGCAGAAGCTGTTTTACCTGCAAAAGTTCTATCATTTTTTTTAAGAATATCTTTTATAGATAAATTTAATTCTCCCTTGGCTATATCAATTAAGGTCCCAACCATTATTCTAACCATATTATGCAAAAAGGCATTTGATGTGATTGTTATTAGTATAAAGTTCTTATGCTTTTGAACCTTGATTTCTGAAATATTTTTGATTGGGTTTTTAGAGCTGCAGCTTGAACTTCTAAAAGAACTAAAATCATGACTCCCAATAAACATATCTGCATGTTCTTTGAGAGTATTAATATTAATTTCATTATTATCATAATGAGAAAAGTCGTTAAAAAATAATGGTTTTGTTTTAGAGTTATATATTACAAATGTATAGCTTCTTTCTATTGCTGAAAATCTTGAATGAAAATCATCAGATACTTTTGAAATACTTTTTATCGAAATAGAATCTGGTAGATTTGAATTTAAACCATCTATCCAATTGTTATCTGATCTCTTTATATTTGTCTCAAAATCAAATACCTGACATAAAGCATGAACTCCTGCATCAGTTCTGCCAGCATAATTTATTGAAATATCTTCCTTTGTAATTTTTTTTATTGCTTCTTCAAGAGATTGTTGAATAGATACAGCATTTTTTTGTCTTTGAAATCCAGAAAAATTAGTTCCATTATATTCGGTTGTAAAAACTAGTTTCACTTTTCTATAATTTTTCTAAAAGGTTTTGTGCTGACATCTTTATCTCTAAATTCGAAGTATTCTTAATTAAATCATTAAGAATATTTCTACAATTTTCGATATCATTCATTTCAAAGTATGTGTTTGCTAAGTCAAGCTGCTGTTCTTCTTCATTATTTTTAATACTTAATCCTTTTGGCAATCCCCGGACAGATTCTTTTGTATCTGCAGCTTCTTCAAAATCATATTGAATATTTTTTATTCTTCTTGACTGCAGCTGAATATAAATTAGCGCGATTAAAATACCAGACAGTATCGAAATTATTGCAACAAATAAAAGCTCTCTTATACCAAAATTATTAACAGTTTTAATTTCTTCAATTGATTCAACTTTCTCTGAAAGATCCCTGACAACTCTGCTTTCTAGTGCTACTTCAAGTTGTTTTGTGTTTTGTTCTACAAAATCTCTTGGGTCATCAGTAATCTCATTTTTTTGATTAATAGCTTCTTTCTTTTCCCTAATATCCGTATAAGAGGATTCTATTGGTTTTGGTTTTTCTTCTATTTTAGGTGCAGTTAGAACCAGTAAAGACTTTAAACCAGGTGCAATGCTTAACGAGTAGGATTTGTTCATAGCTAAAATAGAACTTCTTGCCTCACTGTCTGATGTAGAAGCTATTTTTGAACTTGATGGAATAATTAAATCTTTATCTTTTCTAACTAGATTAATATTCTCATCTATAAAAGCATCTTTATTTCCTAAATAAATAGACCACATGATTTGATAGATTGAGGCATTGGTTTCTTCTTTTTGAATATTAGAAGCGATACTCCAGATAGTAGATATTTCACTAGCTTTAATAACTGTATTTTTTTTAGCGATATTTTTTGGCTTTACTTTTTCTTGTTCAGGGTTTTGTTCTTTAATTTGAGTTTTTATTTTTTGAGGCTGCGGCTTATATACTCTTGCTTGCTCATTTTGATTAATCGTATTATTTATTTTTGAAGGTAAAAAAATAAAAATGTCTTTGGCAAGATTATCTTTTAAAATTAATTTAAAACTAAAGTAATTACTTTCATATTCGTTCTTTAAGATAATTGAAAATAACTGATAACTATTAAAATTTTCTAATAATGTATAAGAAATATAATCATTTTTTAAAGCTTCGTCTGATTTGTATTCATTAAGAAAAATGTCAGAATCCTCAACTTTTCCATCCTGAATTTTAAATTCAATAACTCTTTCTCCGCTCTGATTAAGAGAAAGTTTAGGAGAAGATAGATTTATGTCTGCAAAAACATTAACTGAGAATGAAAAAATTAAAAATAATATTAATTTCAACACAACTTAGAATGTGAAATTAATTTTTCTAGGATCTGGACAGCATTTAATGCTGCTCCCTTACCATATACGTTATCAGCAACTATCCATAATGAAATCCAAGTGTCTCCTTGAATTTTTTGTGATCTTATTCTGCCAACAAAAACGTCCTCGGTATCGTTAGTATGCTCATAGGGAGTCGGATATTCTAATTTATCAGGATTGTCCATGACAGTTATTCCAGGTGCCTTATGTAAAGTATTTAGAATATCTTCTCTTGATGCATCATTAGTCAATTTAATAAATACAGCTTCAGAATGTCCATTGAAAACCGGAACTCTTGCACAAGTTGCCTGAACATCAATCTTTAAATCTAATATTTTCTTTGTTTCCCATACAAGTTTCATTTCTTCTTTTGTAAAACCATTTTCAAGAAAGACATCGCACTGAGGAATAACATTAAAAGCAATATGTTTAGGATAAACTTTTGATGAGGATGTATCGTCATAGGTTTGAGATCTTAACTCCTCAACAGCCTCTTTGCCTGTTCCTGAGACTGCTTGATAGGTAGCAATATTTAAAAAATCTATACTATAAGCATCGTGAATAGGCTTTAGTGCCATTAAAAGTTGGGATGTTGAACAGTTAGGGTTTGCTATAAGTATTGGCTTTTCTACATCTTGTAATAAATCTCCATTAATTTCTGGAATTATTAGTGGTACTTCATCGTTATATCTAAACTCTGAAGATAAATCTATGACATAACTACCTGAATCAACAAATGCTTTTGCGTATTTAGAAGCAACTGCTGACCCAGCTGAAAAAATTGCAATATTTGCTTTCTTTGGATCAAAAGAATCTATATCTCCAATTATAAAATCTCTATTTTGAAAATGGATAGAATTTCCTACTGTTGAATTTCCAAGCGGAAATAAATTTTCAAAGTGAATCTCTTTTTTTTCAAGAAGTTTTAAAATTTTTTGACCAACAACACCAGAGGCACCGATTAGCGCAATGTTTAGTGATTTATCCATTTTTCATTATCCCAATTATTATAGATGCAACCTCTGAAGTTTTTACATAATCATCATTAGTACTTATATCTTTGGTTCTGTAGCCTTGGGTTACGAATTCTTTTATAGCTAAATTAATTTTCTCAGAAATTTCTTCCTCACCTAAAGAGTATTTTAAGGCCATTGCTAAAGAAGCAATCATAGCAATTGGATTTGCAATATTCATACCAGCTATATCTGGAGCACTTCCATGACATGGTTCATACATTCCTTGTGATGAGCTATTTAAGGATGCCGATGGCAGCATGCCGATTGAGCCAGAAAGTGTTGCTGCTATGTCTGACAAAATATCACCAAAAAGATTACTAGAAACAATTACATCGAATTGATTTGGATTCAACACTAATTGCATCGCAGCGTTATCAGCAAGTTGGTGAGATAGTTCGACATCCGGAAAGTCTTTAGCAACATCAATAACTACCGACCTCCAAAACTTAGAAACCTCTAAAACATTGGCTTTTTCAACAGAGCACAGTCTTCCATTTCTTTTTTGTGCAGCTTCAAATGCAACTTTAGCAATTCTTTTGATCTCTTCTTCGTTATAAATCATTGTATTGAAAGCGTATGATGGAGATGCTTCAGTAACTATATCTCTTGGTTCACCAAAATATATTCCCCCAGTAAGTTCTCTTACTATCAAAATATCTAATCCCTCAATAATATGGTTTTTTATAGGAGATGCAGCAGCCAGCTCATTAAATAGAAATGCAGGTCTCAAATTAGCAAATAGTTCCAGCTCTTTTCTTAATGCAAGGAGTGCATACTCTGGTCTGTCATCCCAAGAAAGATCGTCCCATTTTGGACCACCTACTGCTCCAAATAATATAGCATCAGATTTCTTTGCTTCTTCAAGAACATTATCTGGTAAAGGGGAGCCGTGATTATCGAAGGCTGTCCCTCCTACATCCATTTCAGTTATTTCAAAATTTAAATGATATTCATTAATTAAAAAATCTAAAATTTCTTTTGCAGAATGAGTAACTTCTTGACCTATTCCATCCCCAGGAAGGATTAATATTTTTTTAGTCATTTGCATATATCCATGGTTTATCTTTAATTCTATTTACTTCAAAAGCTTTTATCTTATCTTTATGCATTAAAGTCATATCAATATCATCTAGTCCATAAATAATTCTTTCAATTAGATTGTCTTCAACTTGGAAATCATATTCAGTACCATCAGTTAGTTTTAGTTTCTTTGAATCTAAGCTGACCGAAAAATCTGAAGGTTTGTCCTTTATTTTTAAAAATAAACTCTCAACTTGCTCTTTTTCCAATTTGATAGGCAAGACACCATTTTTAAAACAATTGTTATAAAAAATATCGCCAAAAGACGAGGCGATAACAACTTGTATGCCAAAATCTCTTAAAGCCCAAACAGCATGCTCCCTTGATGAACCGCAACCAAAGTTATCTCGGGTTAATAAAACTTTAGCCTTATCATATGGAGCTTTATTTAAAATAAAATCTTTATTTATTTTTCTTTCCTCTTTAGCAACACCAAGTTTTCCATCATCTAAGTACCTCCAGCCATCAAATAAGTAGTCTTCAAAACCAAATTTCTTAATCGATTTTAAGTACTCTGTAGGTATAATTTGATCCGTATCAATATTATCTCTATCAATTGCAGCAACAATTCCTTTAATTTGAAGCTGATTTCCAACTAATTTCATGATGGGTTACTCACTGTTCCATTTATTGCTGTTAATGCTGCCATTAATGGACTCATAAGATGAGTTCTTCCTAAATTACCTTGTCTTCCTTCAAAGTTTCTATTTGATGTTGAAGCACATCTTTCATAAGGTTTTAGTTGATCTGGATTCATTCCTAAACACATCGAACATCCAGGATCTCTCCATATGAAACCAGCTTCTTCAAAAATTTTATCAAGACCTTCATTTTCAGCCTGTTTTTTTACAGCGCCTGAACCAGGAACAACAATAGCTTCAGTAATATTTTTAGATATATGCTTTCCATCAACTATTTCAGCAGCTTCCCTTAAGTCCTCAATTCTTGAGTTGGTACATGAGCCAATAAAAACTTTATCAAATTTTAAGTCTGATAACTTTTGATTTTTTTCTATTCCCATATATTGTTTAGCTAGCTCAATATTTTTTCTTTTATCCTCTGGGACCAAAGATGGATCAGGGATTTCACCATCAAAATCAACAACCATTTCTGGAGAAGTTCCCCATGTAACCTGTGACTTTATTTTAGAAACATCTATTAAAATTTCTTTATCAAAAAATGCATCTTCATCAGAAACTAAGCTATTCCAATGCTTTTCTGCCACTGTTAATAAATCACTAGATAGGTCTGAATGTTTTTTAGCATAATTAATGGTTGTATCATCGCATGCTATTAGTCCTACTTTTGCACCTGCTTCTATAGCCATATTACAAATTGTCATTCTTGCTTCCATAGAAATACTTTCAATATAACTTCCAGAAAACTCTATTGCATGACCATTACCACCAGCTGTTCCTATTTGTCCTATCAAATAAAGAACGATATCTTTTGAAGTAACATTTTCTTTTGGTTTTCCTTCAAATTTAACGTGCATATTTTTTAATTTAGAGACTTTTAAAGTTTGAGTAGCAAGAACATGTTCAACTTCTGAAGTTCCTATGCCCATTGCAAGACAGGCAAAGGCGCCATGAGTTGAAGTATGAGAGTCACCACAAACAATAGTCATTCCAGGTAGCGTGTATCCTAATTCAGGCCCGATAACATGAACAATACCTTGATTATCAGAAGTAATATCAAATTGTTTAATTCCAAATCTATTACAATTTTTATCAAGTTCTACAACTTGAATTTTAGATATTTCATCTACTATATTATCCATCTCAAATGAATTACCTCTTTCTGTCGGGACATTGTGATCAGGAGTGGCTATATTTGCATTCAATCTCCAAGGTAATAAGTCTTTTTTTGTTAAACCCTCAAATGCCTGAGGAGAAGTTACTTCATGAAGATATTGCCTATCAATATAAAGTAATGATTCTCCTGAATCCAGAGTAGTTATGTGATGCTCATTCCAGAGCTTGTCGTAAAGAGTCTCTGGCATTTTATTCTGTAAACGGTAGTTTTTGATTAATTTCGCCGCATTGTGCTCTATTTCTTAAAAAGTGATCCATGATAACTAGGTTAGCCATAGCTTCTGCTATTGGAACTGCTCTAATACCAACACAAGGATCGTGCCTTCCTGTAACCTCTATATCAACTTCTTTACCCTTAGTATTCACCGTTTTACCTTTAGATTTAATACTTGATGTTGGTTTTATTATAAAATTTATGTTTATAACATCTCCATTTGAGATACCGCCAAGAATTCCTCCGGCATTATTAGAGGCAAAGCCATCTGATCTTATTTCATCTCTTGCTTCGGAACCCTTTAATTCTAAAAGATTGTCAGTATTGCCTATAGAAACTGACTTAACTGCATTAATGCTCATCATTGCTTTTGCTAGATCCGCATCTAATTTATCAAAAACTGGCGCTCCAAGACCAACAGGACAATTTTCAATTGAAACTCCTATTTTTGCCCCAACAGAATTACCCTCTTCAATCAACGAAGAAAACATTAAATCTAACTCATCTAACTTTGAAGAATCTGAAAAGAAATATTTATTATTAGAATCTTTAGGATTTATATGCTCAGCTTTTATGGTACCTATTTGAGTGACATATCCGGTTGTAGTAACTCCAAGACCTTCTAAATATTTTTTAGCTATTGCTCCAGCTGCAACTCGCATAGAGGTTTCTCTAGCACTAGATCTTCCTCCACCTCTGTAATCTCTATGGCCATATTTTGCCTGATAAGTTATATCAGCATGATTTGGTCTAAAAGTATTTTTGATATCTGAGTAATCTTTTGATCTTTGATCTTGATTGTAAATAATTAAACTAATGGGTGTTCCTGTTGTTTTTCCTTCAAATACCCCAGAAAGTATTTCTACTTTATCGTCTTCTTTCCGCTGAGTAGTAACATCTGATTGTCCGGGCTTTCTTCGATTTAACTCTCCTTGAATATCGTCTTCAGAAAGCTCTATTAATGGGGGACAACCATCAATTATGCAGCCCAAAGCTACCCCATGGCTTTCACCAAAGGTAGTAATTTTAAACAATTCTCCGTACGTATTGCCTGACATGGCAAAGATTATAGTCCAAAAACGCTTTAAAACGCTATTTTATAGGTATCTGATGGATTAGAAAATATTATTTTCTAACGAAAAAAGTTTTTGAAAATCTAGAACAGATGTATTTTCTAAATCTTTTTGATTAATACAAAGATTATATATTTCATCACACTTTTCTGAGTCAAAAGTTATTTCCAAATTATTTTTAAACTTTTGCTCGAGTACTGGAATTCCCTCTTCTCTTCTTCTTTTATGGCCAATTGGATACTCAACTTCTATTTCTTCAGAAGACGTTCCATCATTAAAATGTATTTGAAGTTTATTTGCGATAGATCTTTTATCAGCCTCATGATATTCAACAGAATATCTTTTATCTTCATTAATTATCATTTTTTCTCTTAATCGATCAATTTTTGGATCTGATGCAACATCATCCTCGTAATCTTCAGCAACAAGATCTCCTTTGATCAATCCAATGGCAATCATATATTGAAGACAATGATCTCTATCTGCAGGATTATTTAATTCACCTACTTTTGATATTATTCTTATAGCTGATTCATGAGTTGTTACCTCAATTGTTTTAATATCATCTAATCTATCTTTGATATGAGGATGCAGCATAACCGCAGCTTCAACTGCTGTTTGAGCATGAAATTCGGCAGGAAAACTAATTTTAAACAAAATATTTTCCATAACATAAGTGCCAAAATCTTGAGGCAATGAAAGTTGTTCTTCGTTGAATAGTACATCTTCAAAACCCCATTTTGGAGCAGACAAAACACTTGGATAACCCATTTCACCAGAAAGGGTAATCATTGCCAGTCTAACTGCTCTACTGGTTGCATCACCAGCTGCCCAACTTTTTCTTGATCCTGCATTTGGAGCGTGTCTGTATGTTCTTAGGCTTTGCCCATCCACCCATGCTTGAGTAACTGCATCTTTAATTTGATCTCTAGTTCCTCCCATTAATTTGGTAGCAAGAGCAGTTGAAGCAACCTTTACAAGAACCACATGATCAAGGCCGACCTTATTAAAACTATTTTTTAATGCCAAAATACCCTGAATTTCATGAGTCATTATCATGGACTCAAGAACTACTCTCATAGTTAGGGGCTCGTCTCCATTTGATACAAGCTGCTGGGACACGAAATCAGTTACAGCAAGAATTGCACCTAAATTGTCTGAAGGATGGCCCCATTCGGCCGCAAGCCAAGTGTCATTGTAATCAAGCCACCTAATCATGCATCCAATATCAAAAGCACCTTTGATTGGATCTAACTTAAAATTTGTTCCTGGTACACTAACTCCGAATGGAACTGAAGTGCCCTTTACGACAGGACCTAACATTTTAGTACAAGCAGGGAATTTAAGGGCAAGCAATCCACAACCTAGTGTATCAATAAGGCAATTTCTTGCAGTATCTAGAGCTAAATCTGAATTTATTTCAAAATCAGTTACATAGTTAGCAATTTCAGTAACAACAGAGTCATATCCAGGTCTTATATTTAGGTCAACATTTGAAGACATTGTTATGATCTATCTGCTATATCAACCCATTCTGAAGTTTCAACACCAATATATTCAGCGCTTGGTCTAATTATTCTGTTATTTGCTCTCTGTTCCATGCAATGAGCTGCCCATCCAGAAACTCTAGACATAACAAAAATTGGAGTAAATAACTTAGTCGGTATGCCCATATAAAAATAAGCCGGAGCGTGAAAGAAGTCAGCGTTTGCAAACATTTTCTTTTCATCAGCCATAACTTTTTCAACTTCTTCAGCAACTTGATATAAATCATCATTTGAATGTAATTTTGAAAGTTCTTTTGCAAACTCTTTTATAACTGCATTCCTTGGATCACGAACAGAATATACAGCATGTCCAAATCCCATTATTTTTTCTTTATTTGCTAGCATTGATAATATTTTTTCTTTAGCTTCTTCTCTTGAAGTCCAATTTTCAATTAATTCCATTGCTTTTTCGTTTGCCCCTCCATGCAAAGGTCCTCTTAGTGAACCAATCGCTGCTACAACGCATGAATGAATATCTGACATTGTTGAAGCACAAACTCTTCCTGTGAATGTAGATGCATTAAATTCATGCTCTGCATAAAGCACTAAAGATACATCCATGACCTTCCTGTGAAGATCGCTAGGAGTTTTACCGTGAAGAATATGAAGAAAGTGGCCTGCCATAGTGTCCTCATCATTTACAAGATCAATATCGAGGCCTTCATGAGAAAATTTATACCAATATGTAACTATTGATGGCATTGTTGCAATCATTCTATTGATTGAATTAAGCTGGTTTGAAAAATCTCCTTCGGGTTCTAAGTTTCCTAACATTGAAGTTCCGGTTCTCATCACATCCATTGGATGAGCTTCAGCAGGAATTTTTTGAAGAACTTCTTTTAAAGCTTCAGGAAGATCTCTGTGACTTTTTAATAGAGATTTATAATCGTTTAACTCAGATTGATTAGGCAATTTATCATATAACAATAGGTATGCTACTTCTTCAAAGGTTGCTTTTTCAGCAAGAGTCTCTATTTTGTGACCTCTATATGCCAAGCCTTCAATTTGTCCAACTGTAGATAAGGAAGTCTCGCCAGCTACCTGCCCTCTTAGACCAGCTCCTTCAAGTTTTTTCACCATTTCTTTCCTCTTAAATAATTAATTTTTATACAAATCATCAAGTTTTTCTTCAAAACTATGATAATTTAATCTCTCATATAATTCATCTCGGGTCTGCATTATATCTAACAGATTTTCTTGTGTCGCTTCTTTAAGTAGAGAATTATATATTTTTTCAGCTGTTTTACTCATCCCTCTAAACGCGCTAAGTGGATATAAAATCATATCTACATTTACACTACTCAATTCATCTTTTGAAAATAGTGGTGTTTTACCAAATTCTGTAATATTTGCTAATAAAGGTACATCTATTACTTCTTTAAAATTTTTATATTCTTCAATAGATGTGACTGCTTCTAAGAAAATACCATCAGCTCCATGTTCTACATAGGAATTAGCTCTATCAATAGCACCCGATAGCCCTTCAGATGCAAGAGCATCTGTCCTTGCCATTATAAAGAAAGACTCATCTTCCCTGCCATCAACTGCAGCTTTAATCCTATCCTGCATTTCATTCGAACTGACTAAAGATTTATTAGGTCTATGACCACATCTTTTTTGTGATATTTGATCTTCCATATGAACCGCTGCACAACCAGCATTAACCATTTCTTTAATGGTTCTGGATATATTAAAAGCGCCGCCCCATCCTGTATCTATATCAACTAATAAAGGTAACGAACTAGCATTAGAAATTCTTTTTACATCAATTAAAACATCTTCCATAGAAGTAATACCTAGATCTGGAAGTCCATAAGATGCAGCAGCAACTCCTCCCCCAGATAGATAAATAGCTTTATGACCAGCCCTTTCAGCTAATATCGCGGAGTATGCATTAATAGCTCCAGGAATAATTAAGGGATTATTATTTTTAAGAGCGTCTCTAAATTTTTTGCCTGCTGACATAGTTGAGGAATTATAAAGTAATTAGGGTGCTGTTCCCAAATTTCAAATTAGCTGTAAAACTTAACACCTCTAATTATCCTATCTTTATTATTTTCTCTTCTCCATCTATTTGTATCTCTTAAACTATATACACAACCGCAGTATTCTTGTTGATAAAAGTGTTCTCTTTTAGATATTTCGATCATGCGAGAGGAGCCGCCTTGTTTTCTCCAATTAAAGTCCCAATAAATTACATCTTTATATCTTCCTGCAGCTTTCAATCCAGATTGATTAATTTGATTCATATCTTTCCATCGTGAAATACCTAAAGTTGTTGCATAAACTCCAAAATTGTTTTCTTGAGCATACAGTGCTGATCTTTCAAACCTCATATCAAAACATTGAGTACATCTTTTGCCTCTCTCTGGTTCATCTTCAAGTCCCCTAACTCTTTCAAACCAATTATCTTTATCATAATCACCGTCAACACTTTCAAAGCCTAATTTCTCACAAAACCTCTTATTTTCATTTTTTCTAATTTCATATTCTTCTAATGGATGAATATTAGGATTATAAAAATATACTGTGGTTTCTATTTCAGATGCAGCCAAGGCTTCCATTATTTCGCCTGCACATGGAGCACAACAACTGTGAAGTAACAATTTAGTTCCCTCCTCAGGCATTTGCAACTTAGGCCTTTCATAATTTTCTAATTTAAGATTATCACTCATGACGAAAAAATTGAGTTTTTGAGTAATGCATTTTCCAAATCTAAATAATTATCGAAAGATTCAATACCAGGATGCGCTTCAGCTATTTTTAAGGGTGCGTTTATAAAAAAACTTTTTTCTGCTACTTCAAACATTTGAATGTCATTGTAAGAATCTCCTGCAGCAAAACATCTATATCCCATTAATTGAAAACCCTTGATAGCTTGTTGTTTTGCTTTTTTATGTCTAAGTTTATAAGAAATAACCTTATCATTATCAATTTCTAAGTTATGGCATAAAAGAAGAGGATATCCCATTTTTTCCATTAAAGGTTTTGCAATTTCGTGGAAAGTATCTGACAGTATTGCTACTTGAAAGTTTTCTCTAATTTTTTGTAAAAAATTCATTGCGCCTGGAAGAAGATCTAATTCTGATGAAGCTTTTTGTATGTCAGATAATTTGAGATTATTTTTTTCCATAATCCTTAATCTAAAGTCCATTAGCTCGGAATAGTCAGGAATATCTCTAGTAGTTTTATTGAACTCTTCAATTCCAGTATTTAAAGCTATCTTTTCCCATATTTCTGGAGTCAAGGTTCCTTCCATATCAAGACAAACAATTTCCATCTAACTTCCTTTAATTAATTGTTTTTAATTCCATAAGGCACATGGCCCGATGCAATTGATTTTTGTGTGTCTATGATATGTTTTTTTTGATCGTCAAAAAAGATATCTGCTTGAAAAGATTTAAGAAAGTCTTTTTTTGACATTCCACCTAAAAATAATGATTCGTCAATTCTTACTCCCCATTCTCTTAATGTCCTTATAACTCTTTTGTCTGATGGCGCAGATCTTGCAGTAACTAGCGCAGTTCGAATTGGACACTCATTTATGTCAAAGTCATTTTGAATATCATTTAATTCCACTAAAAAAGATTTAAAAGGTCCTTCCTTTAAATTAGAGGTAGCAGTTACTTCATTCTCTATAAATGCATTAAGGCCTTTCTCATGAAATACTTTTTCAGAATCATCTGAAAAAATTACAGCATCTCCATCAAAAGCTATTTTTAATTGTCCTTCATTTTTTAAAAAATTATTTTGTCCATCTTGAGAAATAATTGTTGCTGCAGCAACATTGCTATCTATAGCAAGTTTTACATCTTCCATGCTGCTAGATAGAAAAAGATGAACTCCAAAATCTTTAACATATCTATGGGGACTTTCCCCTCCACAGAAAGCAGCTCTACTAATATCTAACCCATGAGACTCTATGGAGTTTCTTATCCTTAAACCAGTATCAGATGTATTTCTTGACAGAAGAATCACTTCAATTCTTTTTCTATTCTCATATAAATTATTAATTTCCAATATCTTCTTAACAAGACCAAAAGCCTCTCCTGGTTCTAGAGTCTTGTCTTCATTGGCTATTTGGTAGTCCCTATATGATTCTAATCCTTCTTTTTCATATATTTCATGACTTTGATCAAGGTTAAATAAAGCTCTCGAGGATATTCCAATAATTAATTTAGACTTGTTCTTCATTTTCTCTTGATAATAACATTAATTTAATATTATACTGTATATATATTCAGTATAATTGGAAACATTATGAAAAACATAACATCTCAACAAAGTAAGGTACTTGATTGTATTCAAATTCATATAAAGAAAACAGGTTTTCCTCCAACTAGAGCAGATATTTGTAAAGAATTGGGCTTTAAATCTCCTAACTCTGCTGAAACGCATCTAAGAGCACTTGAAAAAAAAGGGTTTATTAACATTGAAAGTGGCACTTCAAGAGGAATATCAATAACTAATCCAGAAGCTGAGGTTCAAGAAGATGAATATCCTATAATTGGTTTAGTTGCTGCTGGATCACCAACGCTTGCTACTGAAAATGTTGAAAAAGTTTTTAATTGTCCAAAGGGTTTCTTTGGTTCTAATTTTGATTATTTTCTTAGAGTAAGAGGCTTAAGCATGAAAGATGCAGGTATTATGGAAGATGACTTAATTGCAGTTAAAAAGACTCAGGATATTAGAAATGGAGATATTGTAATTGCTAGAATTGATGACGAAGTTACTGTTAAATATTTTCATAGGCATTCACCAAATATTGTCCACCTTCAACCAGCAAACGAAGAATTTAGTGATATAGAAATTGATCTAAAAGAAACTGAACTATTTATTGAAGGTAAGAGTGTAGGTCTAATAAGAGAAAATTAATGCAGAACAGTAGTTTTTTTATTTAATCTCTCTTTTTGGTTATCGAAAAACTCGTCAAAATCACTAACATTACCGCTCACACTCTCTATACCAGCTCTTATCATCTCCTTAGCAACAGATAATTCTTGTCCTTGAAGAAATTCTTTTGATTCAGATGAAAACTCTATTCTTACTATAGGATTTTCATGATCATCCGATCTTCTTAAAACGATACTTCCATCTGATAATTGAGCGAGTTCTAGATAATTTGACATTTTTTCTCCAGTTGATTCAAGCTTAACACTCCTCAGTTGTTTTGCGAAGCATGAACATAAATTCTTTATATTTATCTAGTATCGAAATAAATTTTTTCAAGTTTATTGAATCATTGGAAATAATTATTGATTGATCAATTGGATTAAAAAGCTTTTCTTGGGTTTGATTAAACTCATACAGAAATCCGTTTGGTTCAAATTCTCTTTTTATAATATTTTTAAAAGTAATATCATCTGATAACAAATTCCATTTAGCAGACGAGTTCAAAGAAGAAAATAAAGATTGCTCAATTGAAGAATATGATAAAACTTCATCTGCAAGATAATTCATACTTTTATCTAAAGTAACAAAAAAAATATGTTGATTAGAATTATCGTTTGCTGACTTATCAAAAGTTAATTTTGTCAGTAATTCATTGCATATATCTAAGTAAAGATTTACATATTCTTTTGAATCCACTACTTTTTAAGGTTTTGCACCCATTCTCCATTATTGTATATCGCCGTCCATTTAGTCTTCTTGCCATCTTTTTCAGAAGCTAAATAATGAGTATCTTCAGATTTGTTATATCTAATAACATAAGGATTACCATCTTTGTCTTTTTCTGGAGCACTCATTAAATAAGAATGTTTATCTGATTGCGGTAAGAATCTACAAGCTTCAGATATCTCCATGCTAAGCTGATTAATCTCTGACACTTTTGGAGCTCTTGTTTCTCTATTTTTTGGGTACTTACTCGCAGCAAGGAATAAGCCTTTCATACTATCTCTTAATAGATAATGGTCCTCACATTTTAAACATGCTAAATCAGGAATTGATATTGGCTCCATGGTCAAAGGTTTTGGTTCACCATTTCTCTGAAGAGCTCTTGTTGTTCCACAATTGTCATTTAAACAGCCAAAGTACTTACCAAATCTCCCAGTTTTTAATTGCATTTCAGAACCACACTTATGACATTCAAGCGTTGGGCCGTCATAACCTCTTATTTTAAAAAGCCCTTCTTCTACGGCATGTCCATTACAATCTGGACTTTTTGCACATACATGAAGTTTTCTATTTTCGTCTATCAAGTAGTTATCCATGCTGGTATCACAGATATTACATCTTTCTTTAATTAATAAATTTTTAGCTTCCTCTTTATCATCAACACTTATTGCTTCATCTCCAGATATAAGATTTACAGTTTTTTTGCATTTATCATCTCCTTCATTGTCATAACCAGAACAACCAAGGAAAACACCATTCGAAGAATTTCTAATTACCATTGTGTTATTTCCACAATCTGGACAGATAATATTCGTTGGTGTCGGTTTATTAGATCTCATGCCATTACTTTCTTCAGAAGCTGAAGCTAAGTCATTTTGAAATGCTTTGTAAAAGTTATCTAAGACATTTCTCCAGTCAAGGTCGCCATTGGCTACTTTATCCAAATTATTCTCAAGATTTGCAGTAAAGTCATAATTCATAATGTCATCAAAACTTTCAATTAATCTTTCCGTAACAATATGACCGATTTTTTTAACAAAGAATCTTCTATTTTGTATTTCAACATAACCTCTATCTTGTATTGTAGAAATAATATTTGCATATGTTGAAGGTCGTCCAATTCCTTTCTTTTCAAGCTCTTTAACTAATGCTGCTTCAGAAAAACGTGCCGGTGGTTTTGTAAATTTTTGTTCTAAATTAATTGAATCTAAGGAAAGAGATTCACCTTCTTGCATAATTGGTAATATATCTTCATCACCATCAGAAGAAATATTTTGAGTAATTTTTGTGTACCCATCAAAAACAACTTCTCTTCCTTTTGCAGAAAAAACATAATCTTCAATTTCAACTTTTACAGATGTTGATAAATACTCTGCATCTGGCATCTGGCATGCTATGTATTGCTGCCATATCAAACCATAAAGTCTTATTTCTTCTTCTGATGATCCTATCAAATCATTAGGAGACATAAATGCATTTGTAGGTCTAACAGCCTCATGAGCCTCTTGAGCATTTTCGGTGCTTGAATATATTCTAGGTGCATTTGTTAAGTACTTATCACCTAATTTGTCATTAATATAATTTCTTGCATCTTGTATTGACTCTTTGCTTAAACTTGGAGCATCGGTTCTCATATAAGTTATATGCCCTGCTTCATATAATTTTTGCGCAACCCTCATTGTTCTTTTAACATTAAAGCTGAGTTTAGTACTCGCAGCTTGCTGCAGAGTCGATGTTATAAAAGGAGCTCGTGGTTTAACTTTTACTGGTTTTTTAGTAATTTCATTAATTTTAAGATCATGGCTATTAACTAAATCTTTAATTCTTTCAGCTTCATCTTTTTGTAACAAAGGATCAGATTTTTTTCTATTAAGCGAAAATGGAATGACGTCATTGGCATTATTTTGAAGATTCATGCTAACTTCCCAGAACTCTTCAGGAATAAATTCCTGGATCAATCTTTCTCTTTCATCTAAAACTCTTAATGCAACGGATTGAACCCTTCCAGCTGAGAGACCTCTTGCAATTTTCTTCCAGAGTAAAGGCGATAGTTCGAAACCAATAACTTTATCAAGAAACCTTCTAGCTCTGTATGCTTTCACTAAATCAAGATCTATTTCTTTTGGATCAGCAAAGGAGTCGATAATTGCAGACTTGGTTATCTGATTGAATCTCACTCTAGAATATTCATACTTTTCAGGACCCAGAGCTTCCTTTAGATGCCATGCAATAGCTTCGCCTTCTCTATCAAGATCGGTTGCTAAATAAATGTGATCTACTTTTTTAGCTGCTTGTTTTAAGGACTTAATAACTTTTTCTTTTTCTGGAATGATTTGCCAATCTGCTTTCCATCCATTGTCTGGATCAATACCCATCCTTCTAATTAATCTATTTCTATCATTAATAGACTTTAATTTTTCTTTTTCCTCAGGCGAAAGACCTTTTGGAATTGAAGATCTCTTTATATTTGTCGCGGCTTTTTTTGGAAGATCTCTTATATGTCCTACACTTGATTCAACAATATATTCACTCCCCAAATACTTCGAAATAGTTTTAGCTTTTGCAGGTGATTCAACGATTACAAGTGATTTAGCCATAATTAAAATAAGTTTCCTTTTTTATGAATACCATTAATCAAGTGGTTTTGACAAGATATTTTTAAAAAGAATTTATTACATCAAATATTTCTTTTAGCTCATCTAAACCATTTTTTTCTTTCCAAAGAAAAGAAATTTGTGACTTTGAAAATATTATTTCTTCGACACATATAGACAATTCTTTTAGTCTAATTTTTATATCATCATACTCATCTGAGTACTTGAGTTTGAGAGGAGAATACAAAATTAAATTAGATTTGTCTCTAATAAAATGAGCTTCTTTCAAATTAGTTGTATTTTTTAATTGGTACGTTACTAATGAAAGATCATTATTTTTAAAGAGTGATTTACCTAAATTATTAGGAATTATTCTAAAACCCATCTTAGTAGCATTCATTCTTAAATCAGATATTTTTCTTGAAGATTTTGAAGGTAAAGCGATACCTACTGT
>ERZ802822.902-NODE-902-length-19859-cov-5.234253_pt1 | contig 19859 bp, 16 predicted proteins | sample MGYA00345649_ERZ802822 | MGnify/ENA primary metagenome ERZ802822 (study PRJEB30503, sample SAMEA104212359) | marine metagenome | biome: Westerlies Biome; feature: [SRF] surface water layer (ENVO:00010504) within the epipelagic zone...; material: water...
TAGAGTCTAATCCTAATTACTGGGGTAAAAATGTATATCCAAATCAGGTCACCGAAATTATATATACGCCAATCCAATCGTCAGCAACGCGTGTTGCAGCGCTTTTATCAGGAGAGGTTGATATTATACAAGATGTTCCGGTTCAAGATTTAGAGAGAGTTTCCTCAACGGACGGATTAAAGTTGGCGACAGCTGCTCAAAATCGTGTGATTTTCTTTGGTCTCAATACAGTTGAGGGACCAACTTCAGAACTTAAAGTTCGTCAGGCAATGAATACTGCGATTAATCGTTCTTCTATCAAAAAAGTGGTAATGCGGGACCAATCGGACCCAACTGGTGTTATTATGCCCCCATTTGTAAATGGCTGGACTGAAACTTTAAATCAATATCCAGAATATGATTTGGATAAAGCAAGAGCTTTGATGTCTGAAGCTGGATATAGTAGCGGCTTTGATATTGTTCTAAATTGCCCAAATGACCGTTACATAAATGATGAGGCTATTTGCCAGGCAGCTGTTGGTATGATGGCTCAGATCGGCATTAATGTGACATTAGATGCAAAACCAAAAGCACAACATTTTCCAATTGCGAAGGGTGGAGAAGCTGATTTCTATATGCTAGGTTGGGGTGTTCCAACATTTGATTCCCACTATATCTTCAACTACCTAGTTCATACGCAGACCGAAAATCGTGGCTCATGGAATCCCACTGGTTATTCGAATTCTGATGTTGATGCCATGATTGTGAGTCTTGAATCAGAAACGGACTTATCTGAGCGAAATAACACAATTGCGAAGATATGGGGGAATATTCAAGATGCACAACTGTATCTTCCTGTACATAATCAAGTTTTGAATTGGGGTATGAGTGATGGCATTGAATTTCAAGTACAGCCAGAAGACCAACCACATTTTCAATTCCTAAAATTTCAATAGAAAACTTTACTTTCTGCCAATCCCTTTCACTGGGGTTGGCAGCTCGTTTAGATACAAAAAATGTTTTTAATTTTTATTAGACGTATTTTACAAGCTGTAATGGTCTTGCTTTTGGTCGCTTTCGTCTCGTTCCTCATATTTCGATATGTTGGCAATCCTGTAGATAATATAATGGGACAAGAAGCAACGTTAGCTCAAAGAGCTGCACTCGAGGAAGCACTTGGTCTTAACCAACCATTTTATATTCAGTATTTCGATTTTTTGCGGAAAGCCGTGCAATTTGAATTTGGCAATTCCTATAGAGGCGCACTACCTGTTGCTGAACTTATTGCAACCCGATTACCTGCAACTTTGGAGCTTGCAATAACTTCTGCTGTTTTTGGTGTATCTTTAGGGGTTATATTAGGAATCTATACTGCTATTAATCGCGGGAGTTTTCTCTCTAACTTTATATTATCGACGTCACTTATCGGTGTTTCAGTCCCCACTTTTTTAATCGGGGTTTTGCTTATTTGGATATTTTCTGTTGAATTGAATTGGCTTCCTTCATTTGGCCGAGGTGGGGTCGTTGATTTAGGATGGTGGACAACTGGTTTCCTCACGGCTAGTGGAATAAAATCTCTCATTCTGCCAAGTATCACACTTGGTCTTTATCAGATGACGTTGATTATGCGTCTTACTCGAGCTGAAATGTTGGAGGTCTTAAAACAAGATTACATACGACTTGCCTATTCTTTAGGACTATCTAAAAGAAAGATTTATTTTTTCCACGCATTACCCAATATTCTAATTCCAGTTATAACAATCGCTGGACTCCAACTGGGGTCCGTGATTGCATTCGCGATTATTACAGAAACAGTATTTCAATGGCCTGGGGTTGGGCTGCTTTTTATAAACGCTGTATATTATGTTGATATACCTGTAATGAGTGCCTATTTGCTTTTAGTTGGATTTGCTTTTGTGATTATAAATCTAATTGTTGATCTTACTTATCTTTTGATCGATCCAAGATTAAGAGATAGCCAACTTAAATCAGAGGTATGATGTGATACGCCAATTTTTCGAGTCTGATCTATACCATAATTTTAAAAACACACCAGTGGCGTTCTTCTCATTTATTGTGTTTCTGATTATTACTCTAATGGCAATTTTTGCTAATATAATTACGCCTCATACGCCATTTGAGCCATCAACACTTAATCTTATGAATGGTTTTACACCGCCACTGCAGACAAATGAATTTACGGGCGATGTATTCTTGATGGGTACAGACGACCAAGGTCGGGATTTATTTTCAACTATTTTATATGGTTTGCGTATTTCACTTTTTGTGGGTTTAATGGCCGTTTTGCTCTCAATGACACTAGGGGTTGCGCTCGGTTTGATTGCTGGCTTTGTAGGGGGTTGGATTGATACTATAATCATGCGTTTCGCGGATATTCAAATTACATTTCCATCTATACTGGTTGCGATGCTCATTTACGGAGTCGCCAAAGGGTTAATGCCGGCTGATATGCGTTATGAGATGTCCATAACCGTATTGATAATATCAATTGGACTATCCGAATGGGTACCTTTTGCAAGAACAGTCCGCGGCTCAACCCTTGTTGAGCGGGAAAAGGAATATATAACATCTGCGAGAATGCTTGGATTGACAAATCTGAAAATAATGCTTCGCCACGTTTTGCCAAATATATTAAGTTCTGTTTTGGTAATTGCGACCATAACCTTCGCTCTTGCTATAATAACAGAAGCAACTTTATCTTTTCTTGGTGTTGGCGTTCCAACTACCAAACCGAGTTTGGGAACACTAATCCGAATAGGACAGGATTTTTTATTTTCTGGGGAATGGTGGATACTACTCTTCCCTGCATTCACCCTACTGATGTTGGCTTTATCTATTAATCTTTTTGGTGACTGGCTCCGTGATATGCTAAATCCAAAACTGAAATAAGAGATATTTTGATGGCAATTGAAGCTCCTAAACCTCTCTTAGAAGTCCGAAACCTAGATGTCACACTAAAAAAACGAGACACCTTCTTTAAGGTTCTTGACGATTTATCGTTCCATGTTTATCCCGGCGAAATTTTAGGACTGGTGGGAGAATCTGGTGCCGGAAAATCTATGACAGGCTCCGCAATATTGGGATTGATTGAGAAGCCACTTTTTATTTCAAAAGGAGAGATAATCTTTAATGGTCAACGAATAGAGAATAATGCTATCTCCGTTCGTGGCTCTCTAATATCTATGGTCTTTCAAGACCCTCTTATTAGTCTGAACCCCCTTAGAAGAATTGGAGACCAGCTCGTTGAGACAATCCGAACACATATTAGCCTTGATAAAAAACAGGCGATTACCTCCGCGAAAAATTTGCTGGAGGAAGTTGGAATTGACAAAAATAGGTTTCATGACTATCCACACACATTTTCGGGCGGAATGCGCCAACGTGTAGTTATCGCTTTAGCGCTTGCGCCTAGGCCATCCTTAATCATAGCCGATGAGCCAACAACAGCGCTTGACGTATCAGTGCAAGCTCAGATATTGGCGCTTTTAAAACGATTATGCAAAGAGCGTGGAACTTCAATTATATTAATAACTCATGATATGGGTGTGATTGCGGAAACGGCCGACCGGGTGGCAGTTTTATATTCAGGCAGTCTAGCTGAAATAGGAGCGACATTTGAGGTTCTAAGTAATCCCATGCATCCCTACACTCAAGGCCTTATTGCAGCAACCCCTCGAATCGATCCAGAAACACTTAATAAAAAATTATATCAAATTCCAGGTAAGATGCCGAATTTAAGCGAAATTCCAGATGGATGTCCATTTCATAAGAGATGTCTACAGACCACTCCTCAGTGTTATCAGGTGAAGCCACCGTTATTGTATGAGAGAGCTTCATGCTGGTTGTTAGAAAACAAAACTGGTGCAATATGAGTTTTCTTACTGCTAGCCGATTATCACGAAATTTTGACCTTTCCGAGCCTTGGATTTTAAGAAAGATCAAAGGTCAACCTAAGAAGTTACTTAAAGCGGTTGATAATGCTAGTTTTTTGGTTGAGCGTGGGCAAACTTATGCGTTGGTGGGTGAGAGTGGTTCTGGTAAGTCAACGATTGCTATGATGGTTGCTGGCCTTTTAAAGCCATCATCAGGAACTGTGACAATCAATGGGGATAATTTTTTCGAACCGTCTCAAAATAAAATAAAAAGAATAGCTATGAGAAAATCTGTCCAAATGATTTTTCAATCACCATATGCTAGCCTTAATCCACGCTGGAGGGTCGGTGATATCCTAAAAGAACCAATTGTCACATTTAATTTGATTGAGGATGAAAATGACCAGAACAGACATGCATGCGAGTTGCTAGAGCAGGTTGGATTATTCTCAAAAGATATGTCAAAATTTCCTCATGAATTTTCTGGTGGGCAGCGTCAAAGAATTTGCATCGCCCGCGCACTTGCTTGTAAGCCTGAAATTATAATTTGCGACGAACCTACTTCAGCTCTCGACGTATCAGTTCAGGCCCAGGTGTTAAATTTACTAAAAGACTTGCAGCGAGAATTTTCCTTAACCTATCTATTCATCTCTCATGATCTTGCAGTTGTCTCAACAATGGCAAATAAAATTGGGGTGTTAAAGCAAGGAATACTTGTTGAAGAGGCAACTCCATATAAGTTATTTTCTTACCCAGAGCATGATTACACAAAAATGTTGTTATCCGCAGCACCAGATATTAGCAAACCATATTGAAAGAGAAAAACAATTAATTTGGTTTAAAATGTCTCACTTAAGAAAAGTTGCAAAAGCCCAATCGAAGAAAACGCCGATTAGGTCGTACTAGTAATAAAAAAAATCATATAATTTGATGACTGGATTTGGATATAAAGAGCGTTTAAAGACAAAAAGTACAAATATTTTAGGCCAGCTACCCAAATTAAACGATAAGAGGTGAACAAATTTACCCATAAGTGTTAGTCTAAACTAGCTATGTGGGTATCTTAGATAGAATAGGCTTATTGATAAACTTATAAATATATGAGTAGGTTTGAAGTTATAAATTTTTTTAAAAAATATTTATATTAATCAAGCGTAGGCAAAAACCCATATGATTTTTATAAAAATTTGATATCATTCTTGAAAGGCTAGATAAATTAATTTAATTTAAAAGTATTACTTAACCTCTAGTTGGTCGATTCAGTGGAAACAGAATTACTAAAAAAATGCACAGACGCTGGTATCAGGATGACTGCCCAGCGTTCTTTAATTATTGAAACACTTATAGGATCTGACGACCACCCCGATGCAGACCTATTATATCGTCGCGCGGTAGAGAAAGATCAATCAATCTCTTTGCCGACTGTTTATCGAACTCTTAATCTGTTGGATGATGCTGGTATTATTAAGAAAGTTAATATGAATGACGGGAAAGCCCGGTTTGAGTCCATAAGAGAGGATCATGACCATCTAATTGACGCAGATAATGGACATATTCATGAATTCTATAATCAGGAATTAAAAATGATGCTGGATTCTATAGCTGAAAAAATGGGTTATGAAATCATTGACCACCGAATTGAAATAGTAGGCCGTAAACGCGGAGAGTCAAACTGTGATTGTATTCAAATTAAAGTATATTAGTCGTTAATCCTAATACCTAGATTTAATAAATGAACTAATTTAGCCGCTGACCCGTTTGAGCATCAAAATAGGATACTTTGTCCATATTAAAGGTGAACGCCATCTCCATTCCAGTTTGCGCTGCCGTCTCAGCCTGTAGCCGCGCGGTCACTTCCTTGCCACCAAGATTTATCAACACATAGGTGTCAGCACCCGCAGGCTCAACAACATCAACCGAGCAGGTCGATATTTGAAGCTTATCGCCTTTTCTAAGCTTTGCATCACCAATATCTTCAGGTCTTAGTCCAAGAACAACGTTTTCAGGCAGCTTTGTAATATGCTCATCATATAGGATAAGAGGCTCACCATAACTTCTTGCTATCGTGAATTTTACACCTTTTCCATTTTTAGCTACTTTCGCTGGAATAAGGTTCATAGCAGGAGAGCCCATAAAATCAGCCACAAATAAATTCGATGGATGGTTGTATATCTCAGACGGTGTTCCGATTTGCTGCACTACACCCCCTTTCATAACAACTATTTTAGTGGCAAGTGTCATTGCCTCTATTTGGTCATGCGTTACATAAACCATAGACGCATTTAAGTTCTGATGAAGCTTTTTGATCTCGGTGCGCATTTCTACTCTAAGTTTAGCATCCAGATTTGATAACGGTTCATCGAACAGAAATAATTTTGGGTCTCTTACAAGAGCACGCCCCATTGCAACGCGCTGCCGCTGACCTCCTGATAATTGGCCTGGTCGTCTATTTAACAATGGCTCTATTTGGAGTTGCTTTGCAACTTTGGCCAATTTTTCTTCTCTCTCATTTTTCTCAACACCACGGACTTTCATCCCAAAAGTGATATTTTGCCCTACAGTCATGGTTGGATAGAGTGCATAAGACTGAAATACCATTGCTATATCTCTGTCCTTTGGGCTCACAATTGTCATATCACGCCCATCAATTGCAATCGCGCCGCTGGTGATAGGCTCAAGGCCTGCAATGCAATTAAGCAACGTTGATTTTCCGCATCCCGAAGGTCCAACAAGAACTAAAAAATCACCTTCCTCGATTGTGACATTTATGTTGTTTAGAATATTGAGACTTCCAAAATCTTTATACAGATTCTTGATTTCCAAAATAGTAGACATTTCTATCACCCTTTTACAGAACCGGCTGTTAAGCCGCGAATGAAGTATTTTCCAGCAACCACATAAACTAACAGAGTTGGCAGAGCGGCAATAATGGCTGCCGCCATATCAACATTATATTCTTTTACGCCTGTTGTAGAATTAACAATGTTATTAAGGGCTACTGTAACAGGTTGTGTTCCAGCTTCAGAGAATGATACCCCAAACAAGAAGTCGTTCCAGATCTGCGTAAACTGCCAGATAACAGTAACGACAATGATTGGAAGCGATAATGGTAAGAAAATGGATATGAATATTCTAAAAAAGTTTGCGCCGTCAATTTTAGCAGCTTTCACAAGTTCTACAGGTATAGAAACATAATAGTTCCTAAAAAAAAGAGTTGTAAAACCAATGCCATAAATAACATGAACAAATACAAGTCCGCTTATGGAACCTGCTAGATTAATAATACCAAGTACCCGTGCCATTGGCAAAAGAACTACCTGAAATGGAATAAAACAGCCAAAAAGCATTAGTGAGAATATCAGATTGGCACCTTTAAACCGCCATTGAGCGATTACATATCCGTTTAACGCGCCAATTAATGTTGAGATAATGACAGCAGGTACTGCAAGCAATACAGAATTCCAGAAATAAGGTCGTAATCCCTCACATTGAATACCTGTACAGGCTCCAGACCAAGCCGTCTTCCAAGCAGCAAAGGTTACTTCTCTTGGAAGTTCGATAAGAGAGCCGGTTCTAATTTCTTCTAGACTCTTGAGTGATGTTGTAACCATTACAAAAAGCGGCATAAGATAATAGAACGCAAAAGTCCCCAACAGTAAAAATAACAAACTTCTTAGAATGAGTTTTTGAATATACCTGCTATCTGCGTAATTTGAATTAGGTTCAGTCATTTTTTGCTCTTAATTCTGAATACAGATATGGCACAACAATCGCAAAAACAACTGCCATCATAATCATGGCAGAGCTTGCTGCTTGGCCTATATCTCCTCGTGAGAATGCCATTGTATACATATAGGTGGCAGGAAGGTCTGTCGCATATCCAGGTCCACCACCAGTAAGTGCAATTACCAGATCAAAACTCTTGATAGCAAGATGCGCAAGTACAATGAATGCTGATAGAAAAATAGCAGCCATCGAAGGTAGAATAATAGACGAATAAATGCGCCATGTTGGTATACCATCAACCTGCGCGGCCTTTATGATTTCTTCGTCAACTGAGCGTAATCCAGCAAGAAACAACGCCATTACAAATCCGGATGCTTGCCAAACGCCAGCAATTACAACCGTATATATGGCCATATTGGGGTCCACCAGCCAGTTAAATGAAAAACTCTCCCATCCCCAACTTCGGACCATAGCTTCTAGGCCAAGGCCTGGGTTTAATATCCATTTCCACGCAGTACCTGTAACAATCATAGATAGTGCCATCGGATAGAGATAGATGGTTCTGATAATACCTTCGGTTCTTATTTTCTGGTCTAGTAATATCGCTAATAAAAGGCCAAGCAGCATAGATATGATAATAAATAGACACCCAAATATAAATAAGTTTGAGAAAGCCACATCCCAGCGTGGAGAAACAAATAGACGGTCATATTGGATCAAACCGACAATATCATAACGGGGTAATAGCTTTGACTTTGTGAAGGAAACCCAGGCTGTCCAACCAATAAACCCATAAACAAAGATAAGAATTGCAACAAATGACGGCGCAAGAACTAACTTTGGTAGTTGCTTTTCTAACCATCCTGACACAGCAACAATCCTTCTATAAGCAATTCCCTGCCCATTTATATGGGCAGGGATTATTAAAAATTACAAGCTGTTCGCAACTGCGCTTGCAAGCATATCAACTGCTTCGCTAGAAGACATGTCAGAGTTGAAGTGAGCTGTTACTACATCTGTAATAGCGCCAGACTGTGCACCTCTTAGTGCCATGCCGTGTGCATAAGATGGTAATAGTGAGCCACCAGAGTTGCTAGCTGCCATGTCTTGTGCTGAAGCATGTGCACATGGATCGAAATCATCAAGTGCTACGTCAACACGAGCAGGAATAGAACCTTTATTCATGTTGAATACTTTCTGGAAGTTCTTGCCAACGATTAATTCTGCAAGAAGCATTTGACCTTCTTCTTTGTCAGCGCCATCTACGTCAAACATTGCAAAGCTGTCTACGTTATATAAGAAGCCATCGCCGGGGGTTGACGCACATAAAAAGTCAATTCCAGGACGCTTTCCAGCAGCTAGAAATTCACCTTTTGCCCAGTCACCCATGATTTGGAATGCTGCTTCACCGTTCATAACCATTGTAGTTGCAAGGTTCCAGTCACGGCCAGAAAAGTTGCTGTCAACGAAACCACGCATAATGCGCATTTGGTCAAAAACAGCCTTCATTGTATCTGACTTAAGTGTATCTTCATCTAATTCTACAAAAGCTTTGTGGAAAAATTTTGGACCTCCAATACCAAGTGCTACTGCTTCAAATACAGTTGCATCCTGCCACGCCTGTCCACCATGAGCTAATGGGGTGATACCAGCTGCTTGTAGCTTAGTTGCTGCCGCATTGAACTCTTCCCAAGATGTTGGCATTGAGATACCATTTTCTGCTAATACAGCTGCATTTGCCCAAATCCAATCGATACGGTGGACATTTACAGGTGCCGCACACCAATTGCCCTCACATTTCATGTGTCCAGCAATAGAAGCTGGCAAAACATCCGCCCACCCTTGTGCGTTAGCGACAGATGAGATATCTGCTAAAACGCCTTCTTCATACCATTCTTGGATAGCAGGACCTTTAAGCTGAACAGCTGTCGGTGCATTGCCTGATAATACTCTAGCACGAAGAGCAGTCATAGCAGCATCACCGCCGCCACCTGCAACTGGCATATCAGTCCAAGTGCCACCGCGAGCAGAAAATTCTTCTTGCAATACAGCAACAGACTTAGCCTCGCCACCAGACGTCCACCAATGCAAGACTTCGGCCTGTGGTTCAGCTTTTGCCATAGATGTAATGGAAATTGTAAGAGCAGCGGTTGCTGCAATCAAAAGTTTAGTGTTCATTTTGTACTCCCTAATCAAAATGTTTGATTGACCATCTTCAAGACGAAGCAATCTTGTTTCAATCAGAAAGTGTTTTAATTAATAGAATGATCAGCAAAATCTGATAGTTTTATTACACAAAGTTACAATTAACTTCATTTTGTTGCGTATAGTTACAAATTGGAAAAATATTACCTGCAGAGAAGCACAGATATTCAGATGGCAGTATCAAAAATATTGGTGGTTGACGATGACGCTGAGTTACGAAAAATGATGGCGTATTTCCTCAGTAACAATGGCTTTATGGTGTATACTGCCGCTACTGGCGAGGAGATCAGAAATCATATAAGCCAGGGGCGAATAGATCTAATCCTTCTTGATGTGATGTTGGGGGAAGAAGACGGGGTTGAGCTATGCCGCCAAATTCGAATTGAGCAAGAAGTTCCGATTATATTTGTATCTGCATTGGCTGCCGATTATCAGCGAATGGCAGGCTATGCAGTGGGTGCAGATGATTATATCGCAAAACCCTTTAATCTTGATTTGCTATTAGCCAGAGTAAAAGCGGTTTTAAGGCGTGTTCAGCGTTCCGCATCTCTTGCTTATAGACGAAATATTTATACCTATCAGTTTAAAGGTTGGATATTTAATAGTAAAACATCAGAAGCGTTCAATCCAGATAATGTTCAAGTTGCGCTATCTCAGCTAGAAACACGGCTTTTAAAGGTTTTTCTTGCTAATCCTTATATTGTACTTACCCGTGATGAAATTATTTCTGCGATGGATATAATCAATGAGGCGCACACTGTCTCTGATAATTCTGGAAGAGCCTTAGATGTATTGGTTGGTCGTCTGCGCAGCAAAATTGAAGCCAATCCCAAAAATCCAATAATCCTAAAAACAGAGAGAGGCATTGGGTATGTATTTGCAACAGAAGTTAATCGAGAAGAGGTATGAACGGCGTTTTTACAAGCTTAAAAAGCAGATCTATTCTATGGGTTATAACTTCGATGCTTGTCGGAATTATTTCTGCTTATATCTGGGCTTATTCTGGCGCCCAGTGGGAAAAACATCTTCATAAATCTTATGTCGCAGGTGTTGTTTTATTTGAGAATATCAGAATGGGGGAACAACCGCCTGAGCAGATTGAAATTGAAAATCTATCAGGTAAGATTTCAAAATTAGCAGATGCTGGATTATTCAGAAAATTACCAGATGTTGCAGCGTCTGATTTTATAACGCAGCTTTCTCTTAGTCCAAGGGCGGAAAATATTACGAATAAGAATAGTATTTCGCTCGCTGTAATTTCTTCTGATCTTCAATATCCTCTTGCTAATCTTAAAATCAATTCAAGTGCCTCTCTAGGTGAAAAATTTGGGGATGTAACGCGCATGCTATCGAGTTATTGCGCTGAGCCAATTTTATACATGCATTATGGGGATAGGCCGTGGATACGGATTGATGGTAATAAAATATGGGGGTGCGATGCTGCCCCAGCCGATTTTCGCCTTATTTCAATGTTACTCGTATTTTTATCGCTGGTAATATTGATATCTTTTATTTTGAACACCAGTCTTGCTTTTCAATCTTTTGCGGAGGCGTTATCAAAAAGAGGTCTAATTATGCGCGCTGGACATTATCAAATAGAGGGTCCAACTGAGCTTCGCTCGATGATCGAAACCATTAATAATTATCTAGATATCGAACAGGAATCGCTGGCAAGACGCGCAACATTCCTCTCTGGTGTTAGTCATGATCTAGGCACACCGGCAACGCGGCTCAAATTGCGCGCTCAGACTATTGAAGATAGGGAGCTGAGAGAGAGATTAAATGGTGATATTGACCAGATGACCAGTATGATAGAGTCGGTGTTGCAATATACGCAGTCAGAAATGAAATTTGAACAGTTACGACAAATTTCTTTACAGTCATTAATTGGCGCTATCGTTTCTGATTTTCAGGACGCAAACCAACCTGTTAAATTTGTCGAGCAAGATAGTTTGGCAGTTTCAGCAAAGACAATTTTATTCAACAGCAAACCCAAATTATTTTATAGTAAGATTTTGTCTGCTCAGAATGTAATTATCTATGCCCGCCCCCTATCAATGCAAAGAGCAATTACCAATCTTATAGATAATGCACTGAAATATGGAAGAAAGGCGAATGTCTCACTACAAGCAGAATCTCAAAAAGCCAGCATTATTATCGATGATTATGGGGATAGCGAAACCGTTGAGAATTTGAAGCAATTAACAGCTCCGTTTAAAAGAGGAAAAAATGTTAAAAACATAAAAGGTACAGGTATTGGTCTTGCCATTGTGTCAACGATTGCCGAACAACATGGTGGCAATTTAACATTTGATAGGTGGGAAGAAGGTATGCGTGTGATATTATCTATCCCCAGATAGCCAAAAAACAATATTAATCCCAACCCATCTCAGATATAATTTCTTCTGCTTTTAGGTTTTTTAAAAACTCACGCCTCACATTAATCCAGCGAATATGGATGGAATTGCGAACAATCGCAGCGTCGTTTTTTTTGAAATCATCAATTAAGGGTGCCCAGTCAAGAAGCGCCAGAGCGCTTGTCTGAAATGCATAATCACCTTCTGATGCACGCATAAAGTCAATAATGCTACATCGTTTTTGGCAATCCAATAGCGCTGTATCAAAAACAGATTGCGCAACACCGTGTTGCTCTATTCTGCCAAGTGGGTTGGAGATAATTTTGCTGGAAATCTTAATACAAGTTTTTTCGGTTATTAAATTTTATTGGTGGAATTTCCCTACAAAATAGCGATAGAACACAAACGCATGCGATAAAAATATGCCATATAGCTATTTTAAGGGATTTCAAATATTCCTCATTTTCAAATAGTTTTGGCCATTGTGTGCCTGTTATCGTTTTAATATATGTAAAGAGTGTTACTTTACAGACAAATAAAGAATTTTCTCTATAAAATCATAAATATATACATATTTTATCTATTCCCATTGTTGCTTGGGTATAGTGTGATGGGGGTTTTTTCATTTCCACTAGAATCAGAAATATGCTCTGCCATCTATGAAAATGGTCAGTTTCTCACCACAAAAAAAAGGTTTGGCTATCATTAGCCAATACCCCGCAATATCATTCATATAGCTTTAATCCAGGCGGCGTTTAGAAGAAAATTAGCCATGAGCGCCGTAATAACCGGAAATCATTTGGCTGATTTTAAGAATGATTTTATTGTTATTTGCTAAGGGGTCTAATATTTGTTCTGTTATCTGCTTATAATTCTGTGAATGTTCTACAGAATAGTTTTGTGGTTCTTGCAATGCTTGCTTATGCTCGTTTTTACGGTCAAGAGAGAATATGTCTGCAACAATTTCGGCAACACTTGCAAAATCAAGTGACAAGGCAAGATTAAGCACCTGTGCATTACTATATTGCCCAGCTTCGCTAAATCTAGGAATGCGGCAAACCAGCAATAATGATTGAATTATAACAGCAATACGAATGGCATGGAGTATATCAAGATCTATGCGTCTCTCCCCTGTGATTCTAGCATCCTCAAGGCCCATTTGATTGGTTAGCTGATATAAATCTATTAAATCGTCTCTCATTTTCCAGACGATACGCGCTGTGCTTGATGCATCATGTCTGCCGCTAAGAATTTGCCCCAGCATGCGATAGCTTCTAAGATTGCCCGTTTGAATATCGTGATACCCCTTATCAATCCAGTATCCCGTTTCCAACAGATGCGCATAGGCAAGCATCGTATTCAAAGAGCCAAGTTGTTTTGCCTCAAGCACATGAGATAAGCACTGGCTTAATCTAGCAGATTGTGAGGCTATGCTTGAAAAAACGTCTCTGTCGATACTTGCAGCACTTCCAAAACCAGAAATCACATTAGTAAGGAAGCCAAGCTGTTGAAGGATTGCATTGTGAGGAATTGCCCTTATCTTGGATGGATTACTTCTCCCCATACCTTGTTGAACAACGCGTTTGGTAGGCCGTGAGCCAGTTTTAACAAGCAGGTTCGACTGAAATAAATCTAAAAGACTGGTATAATCTGGGTCATTAAAGAGTGCTTCTTGCCAGTTTTTCAAGGTAAAAAATAGATCTAATGAAAAATCTGACTTACTATAAAAAGGATCATTAATCCATTTCTCGGATATGGGTGCAGTTTCTGCTTTGAGGAGAGAGGCGATCGAAGCATGTGCAAGTTGCTGCGTGCCAAATAGGCGGTACCCATCCCCCCCTTGGAAACTTGACTGATGATAGATATGCAATCCAAGCTCCCAAGCCCGGTTTCTAACAAAAGGGGTTAATATAAAGTTTTGTCTATCCTGAATAGTAGGGCCAGCACAGCCGCGTCCAAGAGATTCGCCATGCGTATTGAATAACAGTAAGTCAACCGCGCCATTGAAATAGTGTGCTACCAGATTGGCTAATTTAATTTGAAGCCTCTCAATGGCAAGATTTGCTGCTATTTGTCCCAGAAATCTTCCTGCATCTGAAAATCCTGTTTGAATAGATAACCTTCCTCTTTTGCGGACATAATCCATCCAAACCTTATTTGCCATAAGCTGTTCAATAATTTGCTCTCCACGTTCAAGCCCAAGCACAGTCTCAAATAAAGGAGATATATCTAAATTTTCAGCGATGCCAAATTTATGCCCAAGATATAAAGCAGACATTAAGGTAACCGGTCTCTCACATTCAGCAATTAGTAACCTGATTGGCTGGTCACAATCTATATGTTTGATTATTTGAGTTGCCAGCATTAATTGTCTTCTAGCGGTTGCCGTTTCAGCATCTAAATTAGCAAAATTTATCTGCCATGGCTGCTCGGTCTCAATTCGTTTTGATAATCGGTCAATCAAAAGCCGCGAAGATGCATTGCCTCCTGTTGTTGTAACGCCATGGCCATCTACAGCGCGCATGGAGTTGCGTAACTGAACCGCATTAATTCTAAGATGAATTTCCCCAATACCAAACCCGTGTGTTGCCATGTCACTTGCAAGTACCATTAATTGTATTGCTGTTTTTTTATCTGTTATCTGAGTAGCGATTTTATGGATGTTATCTGCTGTTTTTTTGCTACTAATAAGTTTGCCAGCTCTGCTTGTAAATTGGTCCATTACTTGCGTGAAATCTGCGTTATCAGCACTTAATTCTAAAAATAATTCGCGCTCAATTCCGATTGCATCAAATTCAGATTTTAGTTCAGCGTGAATATTTGTAACTGCATTTTCTTCGGGAAGGTTAATTTCGGACAGCTGTTTTAAATAAATTTCTAGCGCTACTTGTTTTTCTTTTAAACGAAGACAGAATGAATCAATCCAAGTGATATCTGCTCTGCCATCTAGGTCATAGCCAACCCAGCTTGAAACACCAATTAGAATGGAGAGTTGATTTAGCCCTGTTTCTGGTTGTCCCTGAGCCCTTTGTTGATAAATTTGTATGTTTATCTGTCTGATGGCCTCTCTTGCATTACAGAGCGCTTTAAGTGCTTCTTGATGTTCTTCTTCAAGCGTAATTGAGCGGCGGCTCTCCAGAAAAGTTGGATCTGGCTTGCCTGCTTCGTGAGAGCTAGTTGCCATACAAAGTGCGTCAGACGATTGAGCGGTTAACGCAAAAACAGGATGCGCCGTAAAAACAGCACGATAGATAGGGCGCGTTATATCTGAATTAATTGGGTCAAACCATTCTGGCAATAAATTATCTGTAAGCGTATCTAATCCAGTATAAGACCGCAGAGACTGATGACGCTCGCTCCAAATATCTTCTGAGATATCATCGAGTAGTTGGTGAATCTGGGTAGATGAAATCTGCCCTTGTGTTATCTTGTTACTGATAATGTCAGATAATGCAGAAACAGGATTAACAGCATCTATCCTCATTCCTTGCTCTCGCAGCTCTATTAGGTTCTGCAGAAGTTCCTCACGCATAATTTGTCTCCTGATGACACTTTATAAAAAGGGTCTGTTTGGCGATACCATCTCATTTAATAATTTTCTTTTTAAGCGTCCACCTATCATAAACTTAAAAATTTGGGGCAGATTATTCCAAAAATTGCGGGACTATTAGTGCGGGAATTAATCTTCATCAGCAAGTTTTTTCTCATTCAAGGTTCTCATCCGAGGTTCTTATATGGGGTTAGACTCAATTTCAGAGGGCTCTAGCTTTCTGAAGATGATTATTAGAAAAACAGCAAGCATACTCAGAAAGCCTGCGGCTACAAATGATGGTGCATAGCTAAGAATTGTATCACGAGACCATCCAGCGCTAGACGCAGCCAGAGCCGATCCCATCTGATGAGCTGCAAATATCCATCCAAACAGCACTGGTCCGTTTATAACTCCAAAATACTTGCTTGCTAGCTTTACCGTAGGTGGCACGGTTGCGATAAAGTCTAGTCCAAAGAATATTGCCCATAACAACAACGTAAAAAACTCAAATCCGCTAAACGGCAAATATATCAAAGATAAAGCTCTAAGGCCGTAAAACCACATCAGCAATTTGTAATTATCATATCTATCTGACAGCCAGCCTGAACCGATCGTGCCCATAAAGTTAAAAACACCCATTAGAGCAAGATAGGAAGAGGCTGCAATAATTCCCACATTATTATCAGCGCAAAACGCAATAAAATGCTGACCAACAATACCGGTAGATGATAAGCCACAAATAAAAAATGTGCCTGACAAAATCCAAAATGAGGGTTGTGATATAGCGCTCCTTAGAACTTGGAAGCTAACTATCACGGCATTATTTCCTGTTTTCTGAGGTGGCTTTATAAGTGTCGTGCCTCCGAGGGGCGCTAGATTCAAATCTGCAGGCCAATTTCGACCAAAAAACAAAAATAAAATAGAAGATATTAGCGCACCTGTTATGGGTATTAACAGAGCATATCGCCAGTCTAAAACGGTGGTAATCCAGGCCATTAACGGCACAAAAAGTAATTGCCCGGCCGCGAAGGCAGCGGTTAGTATGCCAACCACTAAACCGCGTCTTTTCAAAAACCATCTAGAAGCAATAGTCGCCGCCAGACCAAGTCCGATGATACCTGACGCTGCTCCTAGAAAAACGCCAATGGTAATTAAAAAATGCCATTTTTCAAATGCAATGATACACAACCCCAATCCAATTATATCAAGCCCTAATGCAATCAGAACTACTGGCGTGACGCCTAGATTAAGCATAAGCGCGCCACTAAAGGGTGCTAGACAGGCAAGCGTGAAAAACATAATGCCAATAGCATTGGTTATTTCGGAAATTTGCCAGCCAAATTCCTGCGTAATCGGCAGAATTAAAAGCTGTGGTGCACTGCCAACTGCTGATGAAAATATCGTCATCAAAAACACAAGAAAAGCCATAACCCAGCCATAATGAATATCCAGGCGAGCCAAATGCTGATTTAAGAGACTAGAAAACATGAAAAAATATACCCCATTTTATTAATCTGTTAATAATAATATGGAGATTATTTAATGTGTTGAAATTAGAAATAATCGATTTTGTATTATACGAAGCTTAAAACAGGAAAATGCTTATTTCTAAGGCAAAAATAGATAGTATTTATCAGCAGAGGCCATTTTTTCTTATTTGGCTCTTATTTTATGCTCCTCCTGCCCATAACATACCGCGCCTCATAATCTCTGTAACACTAGGATGTTTGAGATCGTTTAATAAATGTCCAATTGAGCAATAAAAAATGCGCCCCTTATCCCAGCGCCGTTTCCAAGCAACAGGCATCACAGTTCCTTCTATCCACCAGTGGTGTTCTCCTGAAAAGGTTGTGGTTGCTAGCACATCGTTTGATGGGTCAACTAGCATATAATATTGCTCACTATGTAACTTAAAACTTTTAATACCGTATGTGATAGGATCGTCTGGCTTGCAAATAGTGACATCATAATGCACAAAATCAGCTGTTGGGTCTTGGTTGTCAGGCCAACCTGGAGGGTGGGCAACAAATTGGCCGCCGATTAAAAAGTGATAGGTGGGTCTGTCTCTAAATGCATCACCCATATGCCCGTGCCACCCCGCCAGTCCACAGCCATTGGAAATAAGCTTAATAAGGCCATCCTCTTGCAATTTAGTCATATTACCGAATTCAGCTTGATGAGAGGAGCGGGCGCTTGACCAGATAGGTATAATTAAATCCACATCTTCCAATTTTTCAGGGTCTTCGAGAGGTTTCAATGTCTCAAATACCTCAACCTCAACGTTGTTTTCTTCGAGAAGTTCTTTGCACCAATTACTAAATGCTTTTGGGGAATGGCCTTCCCAGCCACCAGCGAATAACACAGCCTTCATTTTGCTAACTCTCTTAAATTAAAATTATGAGATCTGCATTAACGCATGCACCCACCGCCATCTATACACATACCGCCATCTATCATTATAAGTTGGCCATTCATATAATCAGAGTCTGCGCTTGCAAGGAAGGAGGCAGTGCCAACAATATCTTCAGGATATGAATACCGCCCCATTAAAATCATCTTTCTTGTGACCTCATCCATGGATTTACCCTCTTCTTCGAACTTGCCAATTGCAACTAGGTCTTTATCTAACTGATGCCATAATTCTGTTGCTACAACACCAGGACCATATCCATTGACTGTAATATTATGTTCTACCAAGGCTTTTGAGCCTCCTCTTATCATTGCAAGAACAGCGTGTTTTGAAGATGCGTATGGTACAATATCATCAAAAGATAGGTGTGAGGCTATAGACCCAACATTTATTATTTTGTAGGGTCCGTTTTCTTTGCCTTGAGCTATCATTTGCTTGGCAGTTTCCTGCATGCCAAGAAGAACACCAAGACCATTAACTTTCATAATCATGTCCCAGTTTTCTTCTGTTATGTCTAAGAACATCAGAGGTTTATTAATGCCAGCATTTAATACTGAGACGTTTATGGAGCCAAATGCATTAACGGTGCAGGCAACCGCTGCTGCATTGTCTGCGCGTGAGGTAACGTCCATTTTCAGGGCAACAGCTTTTCCATTTCCAGCTGAATTGATCCGATCTGCAACGTCTTGCGCGCCTTTCTCATTTATATCTCCTAGGCAGACATTTGCCCCTTGGGCTGCATAATTCTCGCCAATTGCAGCGCCCATTCCCTGAGCACCTCCCGTAATTAGTATATTTTTTCCAGCTAAACGTGACTTGTCCATAATTTGCTCCATCTACAATTCTATTTTAAATGAAACGCAACCAGAAGACTGATTAAATTATAAATATATCCATAATGAAAATAAAATATCCAAATTGGTTATAATATTAGTTCTTTGTTAATCTTCTTTGCAACACACTTTCCATAAATCCTCCTATGTTTTTTGAAGGGGATGAGATGACAAAATACGGGAGGTATCAATGTCAATTAGCAAACTATTTATAAAATTTGTGGCCATAGCTGGGGTCGCTTTATTTTCGTTTTCGCCAGCCTACTCAGCTTCTCACAGTAAAGGGTCTATCATTTCTTTTAACGGTCCTGCAGGTGAAGCATATGTTGGCCGATTTATTAAGGGTATTAAAGCGACAGCAGAGTTAAAAGGGTTTGATATAAAAGTATATGAAAATCAGTATAATCAGGCAGAACAAGATCAGCAGGTACAGCAGGTTCTAGCAGCTGGTCAATTGCCAGATGTGTTTATATGGTGGCCGTCAGATGCAGTTGCTGGTTTAGGCTCACTTAGAGCGCTTGCCAAAACAGGAGTGCCAGTTTTAAAAATCAATCAATTACCAAATGATCAAGATAAGCAGTATATTTTTGGTTATGCTGGCCCAGATGATAGATTAAGAGCTCGGAATGCAGGTTATATGATGCGTGAAGCAGCAGCTGCAAAAAAAGCGTCTGGCGGAGAAGGATTTAATGTCTTAGCGCTTTCATATCCACATTCATATGGTGGTTATGGTCTATCAATTAATGCGTTTAAAGAAGCTATTGCTGGTTCCGATTTAAAAATCATTGGTGATGTAGATGAAGGTTTTGGTCAAGCTAATGGCTATAAAGGCGCTGCTAAAATGATTGCAAAGCTAAAAGATGAAGGCATTCATTTTGTGTATGGTATGGATGATGCTATTCTTACAGGTGGCATTAAAGCCCT
>ERZ802822.903-NODE-903-length-19855-cov-6.782991_pt1 | contig 19855 bp, 19 predicted proteins | sample MGYA00345649_ERZ802822 | MGnify/ENA primary metagenome ERZ802822 (study PRJEB30503, sample SAMEA104212359) | marine metagenome | biome: Westerlies Biome; feature: [SRF] surface water layer (ENVO:00010504) within the epipelagic zone...; material: water...
TTTCTGGGCTTTTGCATAAACGAAATTATTTTTTCAGTTGTAGAATCTTGAGTCAGTAAAAAAACCTGATCCTTAAATTCATCCATAACAAATAATTTATTCTTTGGCGCAATGAATTACTTAGCAGATAAAGATTACGAGAATTATTTGTTGCTAGAAACTGACACTAGGCCAGTCAAGTACTTTTGGTTTGACGGACTATACAAATATTGCGTCAAAAACGATTTTCTGATCGCGGGTAGTCAATACAAGGGGAATGCGGAAATACCTGAGGATGCAGAATGGAAAGACCATTTAAACGGCGTGGCTATTTATAAAAACTGCAAAAGACTTAACGATTTACTATCTGGAGCGAAATCTGAAATCGTTCGCCGAGTAAAAGAAGGAGATCATGATTTCTTCATTAATTATGATATTGCAATTTATTACCACACTCAATCCTCCGAATCCAACAAAAAAGAATATAAAAGTGTAATAGATACTGACATTATAACAAATATTTCACTAGGCTCAGATTCATCAATAAGAGAACAAGATATATTAACTAAATATAGAAAAACAATAATTTTACACCAGAAGATATGAGCATCAACCCACATCCAAACCACATGCCTGTTTTTCATCATATAGCGAAAAATGCAGGAACTTATGTGCTCAGTTGGATGATGATGCTTTGCAGAAAATACAATATAGACATTGGTAAAAACAAAATTCCTGGCTGGACTTCCAGACGAATTAGAAGATCTATTGTTTTACTGGAGGATGGCAAGCAGTTGACCTGCTGTATTCATACTCCTACAGACGTGGCAAATATAAACGATGCATTTCAGCGCCGGCAGCGATTGTGTTTACATACCTTTCGCGCGATAACTTGCCGCCACGCGTTCAATAGCCAGCAAGAAGGCTGCCGTTCGCAGATCAGGAACGTCTTTGCGGGTATGCCAAACCTCGCGGAATGACTGATACGCCACCCGCATCGTGTCATCTAAGCCCGAGCGCACCAATTCCAGTTCGTCAGCGCCCCGCAGGTATTTTTCCTTAAAGCTGGAACTCATCGACCACTTGTCTCCCGAATAGCGATCTAGTCGCTCTAATTCGTCGACCAGCAGTTGGTGGCGAGCCTCTTCTTGGCGTCGCTGCATGCGGCCAAAACGGATATGGCTTAGGTTTTTCACCCATTCAAAGTAAGAGACCGTAACACCCCCGGCGTTGGCATACATGTCAGGAATGATAACCACGCCTTTCTCACATAAAATATCATTGGCTCCAGCGGTGACCGGACCATTTGCCGCCTCAATCAACAGTCGCGCCTTAATGCGATCTGCATTCTCTAAATTAACCACTCCCTCCAAGGCGGCAGGGATCAAAATATCGCAAGGCTCTTCCAGCGCCAGCGCCCCATCCGCCACATAAGTCGCTACGGGAAAGCCTTTGACGCCTCCATGCTCAGTAATCCAATGGTGAACGGCTTCTACATCCAAACCTTTGGGATCCAGCAAAGCCCCGTCCCACTCGATAATACCGATAATTAATGAACCATCTTCAGCGGCAAGAAATTTGGCAGCGTGATAGCCCACATTTCCCAATCCCTGAACGATGATACGTTTACCATCGAGATTGCCATCTAAATTTGCCTTAGCAACGTCTTCGGGATGACGGAAAAATTCCCGCAAGGCGTATTGCACGCCCCGCCCCGTCGCCTCAACCCGGCCGGCTATACCCCCGGCATTCAGCGGCTTGCCGGTCACACAGGCGCGCGAATTGATATCAGTGGTATTCATCCGCGCGTATTGATCGGCCATCCAGGCCATTTCGCGTTCGCCCGTGCCCATATCCGGAGCCGGCACATTTTGCGAAGGGTTGATCAGATCACGCTTAATCAACTCATAGGCAAAGCGCCGGGTGATCAATTCAAGTTCATGTTCGTCATATTCACGAGGATCGATCCGCAGCCCGCCCTTGGAACCGCCAAACGGGGCTTCTACCAGCGCGCACTTATACGTCATCAGAGCGGCAAGAGCCTCGACCTCATCTTGGTCTACGCCCATTGAGTAGCGGATCCCACCCTTTACCGGTTCGGTATGTTCCGAATGCACCGATCTATATCCAACAAATGTCTGAATACGGCCGCGCAACCGGACCCCAAAACGGACCGTATAAGTGGCGTTACAAACCCGTATTTTTTCTTCAAGCCCCGGTGACAAATCCAGCAGGGCCACCGCCCGGTTAAACATAAGGTCAACACTTTCACGGAAACTTGGTTCTTTGAAATTTTTCATCGGATATCCTTTGCCTGCACCGGAACTATTTACGAGGCCTATTGTTCAGCCCATAACGATTAAGAAATCTTTTAATAATATGACCCTACACAGTTTTTGCTTAATTTATAGTCATTTTTTGAAAATCAATTTTAGAATTGCAGGCGCAAACCACAAAAACTCTATCAAAAAACCTGCAAACAACAATTGTATCTCGATCCGCGCAATGTCGCGACAAAATCACGCCTGCGTTTCTATTTCATAGCGAATCACCCATCTGTGGAAGAGAGCCACTCACTCCTGCGCGCGCTCAGCCAGTTTTGCCGCAATTATATCAGACATCATTTTCGTACTGAACCCCGGGGTCACCCCACCAACCCCGACGCGCCGTCCAAACCGCCACCAAAGACCCGGGCTCCAAGCGCGGGGCTGTACGGACTTTACCTTGAAGATAAATCCGTTCGAGGGTTTGAACGCCAACATACCGCGGTCAATCGATATAATTTGATCTACATAGGCGATCACCTCACCGGTACTGTCGCGCAACTCGGTGTCTGTCAGTTCGATAACCCGTTGGGTCGCGTACCACATTTTTTGTCCAAGCCAGAGCACAGTGGCACCCAAGAGAACCAAAAACGCCTGCAAGCCCACATGCGCGGGTGGCTTGATTAAGGCGATATAGATCAACAGCAGGCCCAGCAAGATGTTTAGAGTGACGCCAAACAACCTGCGCGGCGCGCTGGCCTGGACTGTGGTCAAGATTTCAGACGACATAGGGCACCTCACTGCGTGGGTGCTCGGATACCCCAAATCCATGGCAGAAGCGACCCCTCAATGCTCAGGGCGTACCTCATAGCCAATCTCTTCGGGTTCATCATCCACCAAGGCCTCTGGAAACCCGTCAGCCAGAACACTCAGGCCTGTCGCCTGTTCAAGCCGTTCGATAATACGGTCCGATTGTGCGCGGGCCCCAAACCGCGCCTGCCCATCCTGCATGATTGATATAATCTGCGGTGACAGCTCCAACGGCACGCCCAGATCATCGGCGATTTTTTGAAACAGCCCAATATCTTTCAGCACCAAATCCATAGTGAAATTAACATCCCGCGATCCCGACAGGATCAGTTGGCTTTCAGTTTCATGCACAAATGACGTGCCAGAAGAGATTTTAATCGCCTCATAGGTGGTCGCCAGATCAAGACCCGCCGCCTTCATCGTCACCAACGCCTCGCAGACAGTCAGCAGATTGGCGGTTGCCAGATAGTTTGTCATCACTTTGAGAATACTGGCCGATCCCAAATCACCTGTGTGTAACACCCGCCGCCCCATCAGCGTCAACAGCGGCAGAACCCGTTCAAAAACTGGGCGGGAACAGCCGGCGAAAATCGAAATATTCGCCGTATCCGCCCGGTGACAGCCCCCCGACACCGGACATTCGACCGCCTCCGCTCCGACAGCATTGACCTGCTCGGCCAGACGACGCACCTCTGAGGCATCGGTGGTAGACATCTCGATCCAAGTTTTACCCGGTACCATTTCTGGCAGCATTTGCTCCATAACCGCCGCACAGGCGGCTGGACTAGGCAGACAGGTAATAACGGTGTCGCAAGCCTGCATAAGTTGCGCCGGACTGCCGCCGTCACGGGCACCACGGGCGACAAAGCCCGCAACCAGTTCGGTCTCAAGATCGTGCACATATAAATCCACACCGTTGCGCAAAAGGCTGCCTGACAATTTTGCACCCACATTCCCAAGACCAATAAAACCGACGCGCATGGCGTTTCTCCCCATTGTTTCGACAAGACTTACACGCGGCTTTACACCTCTACAGTCTGTTTGCGACATCCCGGCGCAAAGAATGTCGAGACACCGCGCCGGGTGTGCCCGATTGTACCGCGGGTCTTGCGCCGTCCATGATCAAAAAAATTGTACAAAGACAAAGGGCGCCCTACTTACCAATACAACTAGTGTCAGGACCTTGAACATGTCGTTACGCCCAACCCTTGAAACCCGCAAAGCCCAACCGACAATGGAGGGAGCGGGCGTCCATTTGCACCGCGCCTTTGGGTTTCACGACCCCAGCGAATTGGATCCGTTCCTATTGTTCGATGATTTTCGCAACGACGTGCCGGCGCATTACTTGCAAGGGTTTCCCTGGCATCCACATCGCGGAATTGAAACCATCACCTATGTGTTGTCGGGGACCGTGGAACATGGTGACAGCCTTGGCAACACTGGTCGTCTGGGCGCTGGCGATGTCCAGTGGATGACCGCAGGTTCGGGCATCATGCACCAAGAGATGCCCAAAGGAAATGCCAAAGGCCAGATGCACGGCTTTCAACTCTGGGCAAATTTGCCCGCATCGCTGAAAATGACCACACCGCGCTATCAAGACGTTCAGGGCAAAGACATCCCGCTGGTAACCGATGATGACGGAACCGAGGTGAAAATCATTGTCGGGACCTTCTGGGGCCAAACAGGTGTTGTCGACGGGATCGCCGCCGATCCGCAATATCTGGATATTTTTGTACCTGCCGGGGTGAAGAAAACATTTAAAATCGACACCTATCGCCGCGCCTTTGCCTATGTGTTTGAAGGCACTGGTGCGTTTGCCGACGCCAGCGCCCCACAGGGGGTTCTGCTGGAGAAAGAAATCGCCGGCGAAGAGGTCAACATTCGGGATATGTCCGGCGACCGCACTTTGATCCGCTTTGGAACCGGCGATGAAGTCACGGTTCAGGCCGGGGAAGAGGGTCTCAGGTTCCTGCTGATCTCCGGTGCCCCTATCGACGAACCGGTTGCCTGGCACGGACCAATTGTGATGAACACACAAGACGAGTTGCGACAAGCCATGCACGATCTACGCAACAATACATTTATAAAACCGGCACATTAATCACCGGTACATCTGTCCTGTGGTCAATAGGCCAGAGGCATTGGGCTTCATATGTGCGCGCCCAACACCTGCAATACCATTTTTTGATATATCTCAACCAATTGCGCCGCGCTCAACCGGCCGTCTGGACGATACCAAGTGCTGGTTTCCTTCAAAAGGCCGATCACCGCCATAGTGGCAATCTTACTGTCTGAAACTAGAAAAACACCCTGCGTCATGCCTGTCTGAACAATCTCTTCAAGCCTATCCTCATAGCTCTTGCGTAAGTTCTCAATGGTTGCAAAGTTCTCTTCATTGAGATTGCGCAACTCCATATAGGAAATAAACACCGCTTCCCTACGCGGCAAGTGATAGTCGAGATGGCAGCGCACAAATCCCATCAACCGCGCCAAGGGGTCGGTTTCACAAACAAATTGCCCCCATTCGGTTAGTAATTCGGTCATATGATCATGCATCAATGAAAACAGCAGGGTTTGCTTGTCTGGGGTATATGTATAGAGCGCCCCGGCTTGCACACCAACTTCGGCCGCTATCTGCCGCATTGATACCGCAGCATAGCCATGGCGGGAAAATAAGGTCAGCGCAGCCGCTTTCACTTTAGGTGCAGTGGTTTGAGCATGTGATCCTGCAGTGCGCGCCATGCTGCCTTCTTTCTAATAAACAAATAAAACACAGCGGCCGCTTGCGAACACCCGACATGTCAGGCACATATATGCCAGACCAAGAGCGAGCACCAATATGTTTTTTCGTCTTTTCGCGCTCAGTTTATCGGCGCTGTCGGGCTGTGTAGGGTTTTCCGAGGTCGCTCCAATTGAGACCGGGACTGAACGCGCCTATCCAAAATTGCTACCTATTGATCATGTGGTCACCACATCTATTGCACCAACCGACAAAACCACGGGACAGTATTTGTTACAACGCAGCGCGCAATTGAAAAGGAAACGCGACGTGCTTAACAAGCGGGGCGCGGCCAACAGTGAGAGCAATTCGTGATCAGCTACGCAATCACCCGGTTTCCGCCAAACTATCAGAGCCCGATGTTGCGCGCACAGGCACAAAGCGTTAAAGCGCTGGCACAACTCAGCATACAAAGGATTGCCCTATGACCCAACCTCTCCGCCTTGGCATCGCCGGTCTTGGAACCGTTGGAATGGGTGTGGTCAAAATCATTCAGCAAAAAGCCGAGATACTGGCAACACGAGGCGGCCAAGAGGTCGTTATCAGCGCGGTATCTGCCCGTTCCAAAGACAAAGACCGAGGCTTTGATCTGTCTGCCTATGCATGGGAAGACGATCCCGTACGCCTGGCAACCCGCGATGATGTCGATATTTTCATCGAGCTGATCGGCGGCTCGGAAGGTCCGGCGCTGGCCGCCACACAGGCCGCGATAGCAGCTGGAAAAGACGTTATAACAGCCAATAAAGCGATGCTTGCCGTTCATGGCCAGGCGCTGGCACAGGCCGCGGAGGACAAAGACAGACTTATCCGTTTCGAAGCAGCCGTGGCAGGCGGAATTCCGGTTGTTAAGGCCTTGACCGAGGGCTTGGCCGGCAATCAAATTACCCGGATCATGGGGGTCATGAACGGCACTTGCAACTATATCCTGACCCAGATGCAAGCCACAGGCCGTGGCTATGAGGCGCTGTTTGAGGAATGTGCCGAACTTGGCTTTCTAGAAGCTGATCCAAATCTTGATGTCGGGGGCATTGACGCGGGTCACAAACTTGCGCTTTTGGCCGCCATCGCGTTTGGTACCCAAGTAGATTTTGCGGCCGTAGAGTTGGAAGGCATCAGCGCCATCTCGATCGAAGACATCCGGCAAGCCGCAGATATGGGATACCGCATAAAGTTGCTAGGCGTGGCGCAAATGACGGCGCGCGGATTGGAACAGCGCATGTCGCCCTGTCTTGTCCCCGCAGACTCACCCTTGGGACAGTTGGAAGGCGGCACCAATATGACCGTGCTTGAAGGCGATGAAGTCGGACAAATCGTTCTGCGCGGCGCCGGCGCAGGCGCAGGCCCAACCGCCAGTGCCGTCTTGTCGGACATCATCGACATTGCCCGTGGCACCCGGATTTCAACCTTTGGCCAACCCGCCGAGACGCTCAGCCCGGCAATTAAAACAGCATCGGTAACCGAAGCCCCCTATTACCTGCGCATGCAGTTGACCGATCAGCCCGGAGCGCTGGCAAAAATCGCCACGGTTCTGGGGGAACACGACGTCTCTATTAACCGAATGCGGCAATACGGACATGACGCAGCAACCGCACCGGTGTTGATCGTCACTCATGACACCCTGCGCGCCACGCTTGATAAGGCGTTGCAAAACCTACCACACACCGGCGTGCTAGAGGGGACGCCCATCGCCATCCGGATCGAATCTGTATAACATTGCCACATTCAGAAAAGATAACTTATTTTCAAATCTCCCCCAGTGACTGACAGGATAGCCGATGCCCAGCAAAGAAAATTTTAACGACCGGATGCTCTCACTTGGTCTCGCACGGGTCTCAGAAGCGGCTGCAATTGCATCGGCCAAGCTGATTGGACGCGGTGACGAAAAGGCTGCAGATCAAGCCGCAGTCGATGCCATGCGCACCCAATTGAACATGCTTGATATCGCCGGTGTGGTGGTGATCGGCGAAGGCGAAAGAGATGAAGCGCCGATGTTGTTTATCGGCGAAGAGGTGGGCACCGGCACCGGCCCCGGTGTTGATATCGCGCTCGACCCTCTTGAGGGCACGACACTGACAGCGAAAGATATGCCAAACGCCTTGGCCGTTATCGCGCTTGGACCACGTGGGTCGATGCTGCATGCGCCAGACGTTTATATGGATAAGCTGGCTATAGGGCCAAACTATCCCACCGATCTGGTGACATTGGAAATGACACCGACCCAACGCGTAAACGCACTGGCGCAGGCCAAAGGTTGCGCGACCAGTGACATCACTGTCTGTGTGCTGGAACGCCCGCGTCATCAAGAAATGATTGCAGAATTACGTCTGACCGGTGCTGCCATCCGGCTGATCACAGATGGAGATGTCGCCGGTGTGATGCATTGCGCCGAGGCCGAGGTGACCGGTATTGATATGTATATGGGAACGGGCGGTGCCCCCGAAGGCGTGCTGGCCGCCGCTGCGTTGAAATGCATGGGCGGGCAAATCTACGGCCGTCTAACCTTTCGCAACGCCGACGAAAGGAAACGGGCCGACAGCGCCGGGATCACCGATCTTGACCGCATTTATACCCGCGACGACATGGTCACCAATGACGTAATCTTCGCCGCGACCGGCGTCACCGGCGGCACGCTTCTGCCGGGTATAAAACGCGAGGTTGGCTGGGTTACCACCGAAACGCTGCTGATGCGATCGAAAACCGGATCAATGCGGCGCATGACTTATCGCTGCGCAATCACCTAGTAGGGTCGGATGGGCTTTCTCGACGTAAACAGCTCTCTGACAGGCCGGTGCTGGACCGGACCCGACGCGTCAACCGAACGCCTGACCGAGGCTATGATCCAGCAGACAGGACACCCCCGCGCGGTCTGTGCCCTATTGGTAAGCCGTGGTATCAGCGCCGAGGGATCCGCAAAATTTCTGAACCCGCAATTGCGGGCATTATTGCCTGATCCGCGCGGTTTGAAGGATATGCAACCCGCGGCAAGCCGGTTTTTGCAAGCCTTAAAATCCCGTGAGCGCATCGCGATTTTTGCTGATTATGACGTCGATGGCGGCAGTTCTGCGGCACTGTTAATCTGGTGGTTGCGGCAGATGGGACACACCGCAACGCTTTACGTGCCCGACCGGCTCACCGAAGGCTATGGGCCCAACCCAAAGGCGATGACCGAGCTGGCCGCTGCACATAGTTTAATTGTCTGTGTCGATTGCGGCACCGTCAGCCATGACGCCATCGCCGCGGTTAACGGCACGGATGTGATTGTTCTCGACCACCATTTGGGCGGAGAGACACTGCCGCCGGCGCTGGCCGTCGTCAATCCGAACAGACAGGACGAAAGTGGCGATCTGGGACATCTATGTGCGGCAGGTGTCGTATTTTTAATGTTGGTAGAACTGGGGCGGCAACAGCGCGAGGCAGGAAGCAAGGGCCCGGACCTGATATCTATGCTTGATCTGGTGGCGCTGGCCACGGTGGCCGATGTAGCGCCTTTGATCGGTATCAATCGCGCTTTAGTCCGGCAGGGTCTCAAGGTAATGGCACGCCGCGACAGACCCGGGTTGGTGGCGCTTGCTGATATCGCCAAAATGGACAGTGCGCCGAACACTCATCATCTGGGGTTTGCCATGGCACCGCGAATCAACGCTGGTGGTCGTATTGGCAAATCCGATCTGGGCGCGCGACTTTTGGCCTGTGCAGACCCCGCAGAAGCACAATCGATCGCAGAACACCTCGACGGCCTTAACTCTGAACGTCGCGAGATTGAACAGCACGTTCAGAATGCAGCGCTTCAACAAGTTGAAAGCCGGGCAGACAATACCCCCCTCGTCTGGGCTGCAGGCCATGGCTGGCATCCCGGCGTCGTCGGTATTGTCGCGGCGCGGATCAAAGAAATGACCAATCGGCCCACGGTGATTATCGGCATCGAAAATGGGGAAGGCAAAGGGTCGGGCCGATCAGTCAGCGGCATCGATCTCGGGGCTGCGGTGCAATGTCTGGCCAGTGAGGGGCTTTTGAGCAAGGGGGGCGGACATAAGATGGCCGCCGGGCTCAGTCTGACTGAAGCGACCATAGAGCCAGCGATGGCGCGCCTGTCGGAACTGTTGGAAAAACAGGGCGCAGGACGTCAAGGCCCGAAAGATCTGCGACTTGATGGGGTTTTGATGCCCGGCGCCGCGACGGTTGATCTGGTAGAGCAACTCGACACAGTGGGGCCGTTTGGCGCAGCCGCCCCTGCCCCGCGATTTGGTTTCGCTAATATGCGGATCAGTTTTTGTAAACGGGTGGGAACTGCACATCTCAAACTGCGATTTGGCGACAGTTCAGGTGCCCAGCTTGACGCCATCGCCTTTGGGGCCTTTAACAGCGCGCTGGGCGGCGCTTTAGAATCCCATGGCGGCGGATTATTCCACATTGCAGGACGTCTGGAAATCAATGAATGGCGCGGCCGCAAAACACCCCAAGTGCGGATTGAAGATGCCGCACCCGTAATCACCTAGGATTTTATAAAAAAGTCGCGCGGGGGTGAAATTTCTTCTTGCGCCTCACCCGTCATTTGCCTAGATACACGCCAGTGTAAGCGTGGCCCGTTCGTCTATCGGTTAGGACGCCAGGTTTTCAACCTGGAAAGACGAGTTCGATTCTCGTACGGGCTGCCACACAGCTGCATCACTCGATTATTTGAATAGAGACTAACCGCTTTGCCGAACCAAGTTAGCGCACCGGTTTCGCAACGCCGGTCTTCAGAGTGCGATGGAACAGTTTAACGTGCCCGTGCTGGGCTGTTGCTGGATCGTCAATTCCAAATTTATGCTTACCTCCCTATGTTGCCTCATCAGGCGCTGGATGCAGCCCCAAGGGTTGCGTTTGGCTTCAAAGTCTTTCTATCCAATTTCGCGTTACCTCAAGGTCACTTCCGTTCCACTGGCCGCAGATTCGTATGAAATGTTATCTGTAAGAATAGTCCCAACGACCCATTGCCACCTTCTAAGATTTACTGATCCGAGGCGTCAAAACTGTCATCTAACCAAAAAATATTTTCCCCCGTTTCATGTATGATATGTGCGGTAAAGGGCGAATGCTGCCCATGGTAAAACCCGCGTCTGCAACTCTAAACATTTGCAGACATACCGCCAGAGCGGTCTGCACAGGCGGTCACGGTAACCTGTTTGCAAACTCGCTGTAGACACTCACTGGGTGCGACCCAACGGTGCTGGTAAAGGCGCGGCAATCAGTTCCAGCGGAATACCACATAACGCTTGAGGGTATCTAAATGGCGAGGCGTCGTGCGAATTCCAGCCAGCTCAAGCGCTTATTGCCATTGACAGGCAATTCAAGGGGTTGTTTCCGACTTTTTGTCGCTTCACCGAGCACCGCTTTTATACATATCCAAAGATTAAGGCTGGTATGGAAATCATGGGCAGACCGTGACGGTCACGGTTAAACCGCTGAACGGGCTTTGTTACACAGATCGGTTTGAGGGTTTCACTGTATGTATCCAGCATGATACCTGGAGAGCATGCGCAGTTGGGCCCCTGAGAGGTACAAGACCACGAATTGGTCGGTTTACAGTGATAGCTTGAAGCGGTGCGGATCGTGGTTGATCTGGTTTGATCCCGAGATGGTTTGGACGCTCCCGCCGAGCGGCAAGCGCAGTCGGCAACAATAATTCAGTGACACCGCCATTCAGGCTTGCCTGGCGCTAAGCCCTATTTGCTAGGCCACTTCGGCAAGCGACCGGTTTGTGGAAAGTTTGCTGCGACTGGTCGAGTTGGACTGGACAGTGTCGGATTTCAGCACCCTGTATCGGCGCCCGGGCTACGGCTGATAAAGTTAACCACACACGTGACCCGAGTTTCGAGCCTCACGAGTGATCCAATTGTAGGGAGGAAACCGCTTCCACTGCTCGTGGATACCTGTAGGCATTAGGACACGCGGGACGGGTATCCCGTGAGCAGTGGAAGCGGTCTGTTGTCCGAAGATCGGGTGTCCAGTTCTTCACTTCATAAAAGTTAACGACCGTAGAATAGATCTTTTAGGGCGCTGAAGAAAATTGTTAAGACCTATCAAAGATTCCGGTTTCAATGCGTGACTAACTCGGTTTGTACTGCTTTTCCATCCGCCAATACAAAGCGCGCAGGCACATCACATACTCAGCCAAGCCAATCGCAACAACCCTGAATGGCCGGGTTTGCCAATGAGGATTTACCGCTGATGCCGTCCAAACAGCTCATAGGAAGCAGGTTGGTACCACTAAGTATCAATCAGCGTAATATTTGGGGAAAAATTTTGCCAGACCTTAACATAAATAAACGAACACGAAACAACTGCTGTTTTAATTCAGATGCCGTTGCGGAAAGATAAACACCACGAAAGTACTTTAAATTCTCCTAGGGTATTGCTCTTAAATACGGAAAGCCAGAGCTGCGGTGCTCAATCGTTTGGCCACGACCCCATTGAGGCGGGAACTCTTTATCCAAATTTAGAGGAAATATAGAAGTCTTCCAATGCGACGGCTCCATACCTGAGCGCCTTGGAGGCAGCTCTTTCATGGAGACGTTTATCGGGTTTATGAACGGGCTGTCTTTCACGCTTTGGCTCGATAAATTGCCGGTAAAATACCAGTCTAATCAGTCGGTATTCGAAAAATGCTCATATCCAGCCATGGCACATACCTGTGTCGGATTCGCCCTGAATTACAACCACGTCGCGGTGACAGGTCCCAAGCGGGTTGGCCCTTACATAAAAAGATCAAGCGCGCATCGCCTTAAATCTAGCCGAATATAATGAGCAATAGGCGCAGTTACTGCTCTATTACAAATCTGCCACAACCGTCCTCTCCCTTGACAATCTGCCCATGTGTCTTACTCAAACGGTTCAACTGTCCATTCTGTTGAGCTTTGTCTGTAAATCAGCAAGCTGTCTTTTAATCTCATCCAGATCTTCAGAATTTCCGCTGGTGGCCTCGGCGCCTGACGCGGCAGATTCTGAGGGCTTGTCTCGCTCTGACCAACCCGCCGTCATACCGCCTGTCATGGCTTTGATAAAGGTTTCTTGCTGCGTTTTAATCGCTTCAAACCCGGGAATATTAGCAATTGGGTTCATCACGGTTAAGTTCTCAACAATCTGCGACTGGCTATCGCGCAACATATCAAACGACATTTGCAAGAATTCAGGCATCACGGTGCTGGCTTGATTTGAATAACTCCGTACCAGATCATTGAGAACCGCAATCGGCAGCATATTTTCGCCTCGGCTTTCGTAATCAGCGATTATTTGCAATAAATATTGTCTGGTCAGATCATCGCCAGATTTAAGGTCGATAATCTGAACATCCCGGCCATCGCGGATAAATCCGGCGATATCATCTAACGTAACATAATCACTGGTCTCGGTGTTATACAGCCGACGGCTTGCATAGCGTTTTACCAACAGCGGAGCGCCTTTAGTTGCCACGGGTCTCTCCCCAAATTGTAGCCTACACTTTTGACCTTAAATCAGCAGGTAACAAAAAGAAAGAGCAGGCTTTTCAGCCCGCTCTAAGCAACTTCCAGCAAAACTGTTACCAAAGATTATTTGGCAGGTTTTGTCGCCGGTTTGGGTTTCGCCGCCGTTTTAAAGGCTGCTGAAGCTTCCTCGGACAGTTCTTTGCCAGCTGCCATCATGACTTCGACCGTATCCATTTGGACCTTTTTTGCGACTTCGGCGTAGGCCGCAATATTTTCGGCCGCGACCTCAGCTTGCGCTGAAGCAAAATCAGTCAAGGATTTGCTATAATCCACATGATCGACCGGATTTTTGGAAAGGTCATTCAATTTGGCCAAGGTCTGTTTGGTCCAGGTATTTGAAATTTCAGCTGATTTTTCAGCCGCATTCAACGCCACACTGGTCAGTTTTTCGCCCAACACAACGCTATTTTTGCTCACGTCCTGAAACGCATTTACATCAACGGGGAATGCGGCGAAAAAATCCTGCATCAACCCTGTCATATCAAGTTGTTTGTTCATTTCAAAATTCCTTTAATATGGCCAACCCCGTGACCTTTTCTGCTGATGATTACTACCTATACTCTGCAATGCAGCATTTCAATAGTTTTTTTCTGCATCGCAGCAATTTTATTTTTCAGGCACCAAATCGCCGCTTAACACATATGTCCCCGGCGCAGCACATAGCACTTTAAAGGTCTTTGACCCGGGATCTTGCACAGCAATTCGCTTACCCGATTTTTTCTTTAACCATCCCTCCCACCTAGGCCACCATGACCCTTGATGAAACGCGGCAGTATCCTGCCAATCCCTGTGCGAAAGCCGCAAATCAGCATTTGTATAATGACCATATTTCTTTTTTGACGGCGGGTTGATGATCCCGCCAATGTGGCCCGATTGGCTTAATATAAAGGTCTTTGAACGGCTGCCCATTTTTTGAAATCCCCGATAGCTATCTTGCCAAGCGGCTATGTGGTCGGTTTCGCAGGCAATTGCACAAAACGGGACCGTGACGTCCGACAGGCGCAATACCTCGCCAAACAGAGAAATCCCAGATTGGGCAAACTGGTCTTGCTGACAAAGGCAACGCAGGTATTGCACAGTCATTTTGCCGGGCAAGCCGGTCGCATCGCCATTCCAGAACAAAAGATCAAAGGCTGGCGGCGTTTCGCCAAGCATATAACTCTTGATCGCAGGCCGGTAAATTAGGTCGTTGGCACGCAGAAAACTAAAGGTCCGTGACAAGATATGCGACGGAAGTATACCATCTTTTTCAACGTGCTTTTCAATCCCATCAACAAAATCATCCTGAAGAAAGGGTGTAAATTCTCGCTGTTGTGAAAAATCGGTCAGAGTGGTGAAAAACGTCGCTGATTTAATTGACGTATCACCACGCTTTTTCATCAAGGCCAGCACAAGGCTTAGCACTGTGCCGGCAATACAATAGCCAAGCGCGTTGACCTGTTCCTGTCCAGATATCTGTTTGACGGTGTCGATCGCGGTACAGAAGCCTTCCGAGATATACTCCTCTAATCCGACCTCCGCGTAAGACCGATCCGGATTAATCCAACTCACGACAAAGACACTATAGCCTTGTTCAGTGACCCATTTAATAAAACTGTTTTGCGCTTTGAGATCGAGAATATAAAATTTATTGATCCAAGGAGGAAAGATAACCAGCGGTATTTCACGCACAGTTTCCGTGCTCGGCGCGTATTGAATCAATTCGAACATCCGGTTGCGAAACACGACTTTTCCGGGTGTTGACGCGATATTTACCCCAAGTTCAAAAGCTTTGTCATCCGTCAAACGTACCAGCAGTTCACCATTATTGTTTTCAAGATCTGTGACTAAATTCTCCATCCCATCGATCAGGGACTGCCCTTCGGTTTCAACCGCTTTCTCAAGCGCAGCAGGGTTTGTTGCGAGAAAATTAGTTGGTGATAACATATCAATAATCTGGGTGGAGAAATACTCCAGACGTTGCTTTTCAATCGGATCGAGGTCTGAAATCTCAGCCAATGCGCGGCGCAGCGATGCCGCATTCAGAAAATATTGCCGTTTGATCAAATTGAAATACGGATTGGTATGCCACATCGGGTGGGCAAAGCGCGGATCTGTCTCTTCGCTTTGCGGCGACGACGGATCGGACGGATCAGACGGCGACACTGCCATCTGCTGGGCTTCGACAAAATGTTGCAATGAGCCAGCCCAAAACGCCACTTGGTGCATAAAAACCTTCTCTGGGTTTTCTAACATTTTTTGCCAATACTGCGCTCCTGCATTGGTAAAAAGCTCATGGCTGGGCGCGCTCAGTGCCAGATTTGGCGCCTCTCGCTGGTGAATAATAGACAGCAATCGCTTTGACAGCGCATCAATCCGCTTAATATTATGTGTCATTCTATCGTAATTTTCGGCATTTAAGATGTCGTTTGTTGCCATTCTTAAATATTCCTCGTAAGTTCGCTGCTATGCAGCATAACCGTACTATAGGCTGTTCGGCAAGAGCAATGAAATTACAGCACCCACCACTTTGGAGACAAAGATGCGCTATATGGCACTTTACGATTTGATGGAGACTTCCCGTAACACGAACCAATGGTTGGGTGCCACTGCCAAGGCGATGGCGGGACACCCGATGTTCTATGGCATCCGCAACCCGGCACTGGAATGGATGGGCGCATGGGGCGAGGTCACCGAGCGGTCTTTTTCGCGGATTGCCACCAAACCGGACTGGAACATCACCTCATTGACCTGCGATGACGGGCGCGATCATCTGGTAACGGTTGAAACAATATGCAAAGCCGCGTTTGGCGATTTGATCCATTTCAAGGTCCAGAACCGCGCACCTGCCGCACGAAAAGTCTTACTGGTTGCCCCCATGTCGGGCCATTATGCTACCCTGCTGCGATCAACCGTCATCAGCCTGATCCCAGATTGTGAAGTCTATGTGACCGACTGGCACAATGCCCGCGACATCCCCGTGAGCGCCGGTAAGTTCGACGTCGAGGATTATACCCTCTACACTGTGGATTTCATGCGCCGTCTCGGACCAGATATCCATGTAATCGCCGTCTGCCAACCCGTGCCACTTGTCCTTGCCGCCACCGCCTATCTTGCCGAGGAAGATCCAGACGCACAGCCGCGCAGTCTGACCTTGATTGGCGGTCCTGTCGATCCGGATGCCACGCCCACCGATGTTACCGATTTTGGCCGCCGTGTCACGATGGGCCAATTGGAAGAGACAATGATCCAACGCGTCGGGTTCAAGTTTGATGGCGTCGGGCGCAAAGTCTATCCCGGACTGCTCCAGCTTAGCTCGTTCATTTCTATGAATGCCGAACGTCATCACAAGGCTTTTTCCGATCAGGTGTGGGCCGTGGCCAAAGGTGAAGCCTCGGAGCATGATGCTCACAACCGGTTTTACGACGAATATCTAGCAGTTATGGACATGACAGCCGAATTTTATCTCTCAACTGTCCAGCGTATTTTCAAAAACCGCGAAATCGCCAGAAACTGTTTTTCCGTGGCCGGAAAAGTTGTTGATTTCGCTAATATCACCAATGTGGCGATCAAAACTGTCGAGGGTGGAAAAGACGATATATCTGCCCCAGGCCAATGCATTGCAGCGCTGGATCTTTGCACCGGCTTGCCCGAAACGATGAAAGCCAGCCACGTCGAACCCGAGGCTGGGCACTATGGTATTTTTGCCGGCAAAAGCTGGCGCGACAACATCCGGCCAATGGTCTTGAATTTCATTGACGCGAACAGTGGTTCAAACAGCTCTAAAAACACGGTCAGCAAACACAAAGCGGCTGGGAACATCCGGTCGGTCTAAGATCCGGCTGTATTTGGGTATCTGCCAGAAGCACATCGAGTATGCCTGACCTTCTGCAAAGCGTTTTATGGTACTTCAACAAGAGGGCACAGCAGTGTGTTGTGCCCTCTTCCGCTTTGCATGCTTCGCAAGCTCAAATTGGTAAACTCTTTCAGAGCCGGTTCAAACCGATTCTCTGCAACTTCAGCGGCAAAACTATGCTTGAGCCAGCATGCCTTGATCGCGTGCCAGACTTTGCATCCGCATCTGCAACTTTTCAAACGCCCGAACCTCGATCTGCCGAATACGTTCCCGACTGACACTATATTGCGAACTCAGGTCTTCTAACGTGAGCGGATGATCTATAAGGCGACGCTTGGTCAAAATATCCTGTTCGCGTTCGTTCAGCGCGGTCATTGCTTCACTCAGCAGGGCGCGCCGCGTCTCAAGCTCGTCTGAGGCCTCGTAATCGCCAGCCTGATCAGCGCTCTCGTCTTCCAGCCAGTCCTGCCATTGCATTGAGCCCTCGCCCTCGCTGCCAACAGTGGCATTCAGCGAAGCGTCGCCTCCTGAGAGACGGCGGTTCATACTGATCACCTCAGCCTCGGTCACCCCCAGATCGTTCGCAATCCGCGTGACTTTTTCTGGATGTAGATCCCCCTCTTCCAAGGCACCGATCCGCGCCTTGGCTTTGCGCAGGTTGAAAAACAGTTTTTTCTGCGCGCCGGTGGTGCCAAGTTTCACCAATGACCAACTGCGCAACACATATTCCTGAATGCTTGCGCGAATCCACCACATCGCATAGGTCGCCAGCCGAAATCCCTTTTCAGGATCAAAGCGTTTTACCGCCTGCATCAATCCGACATTGGCCTCAGAGATCACTTCGGCCTGCGGCAACCCATAACCCCGATACCCCATCGCGATTTTTGCCGCCAAACGCAGATGGCTCGTGACCATTTTATGCGCCGCCTCTGTGTCCTGTTCTTCGACCCAACGCTTGGCCAACATGTACTCTTCTTCTGGCTCTAGCATCGGGAATTTGCGGATCTGTTGCAGATAACGGCTCAAGCCAGTTTCCGGGGAGGGGGCTGGAAGATTTGTGTAAGTACTCATGCGGCGCTCCAGATCAAAAGGATGTTGTCCTATATTTAGGGTGCAATTCCGAACCGTTCAACCACCAGAAAGATGAAAAATTCGTGAACAAGCCATTGAAACCACCGATGCTGAAGCAGGTCTTTTAATCAATCAGACAAAAAGGGCGCCTCACCCCCGCAAGGATACGATCAACTGATCCATATCAGGGGGAACAGGTGCCTCGAACCGCAAGCTTTGATGAGACCCGGGGTGTTTGAAACCCAGAACAGCCGCATGAAGCGCCTGCCGTGGAAAGGATTTCACCCGCTCCAGCGCATCTGGCGAAATCGCTTTGGGGGATAGCTTGCGCCGTCCACCATAAACCGGATCCCCAATCAACCCATGTCCGGCGTGCGCCATATGCACCCTGATCTGATGGGTGCGGCCAGTCTCTAGCCAGCATTCGACTAAGGCTGCAGCAATTGGGGTGCCAAAACGTTCGACTATTCGCGCCCGGGTGACCGCGTGGCGACCGCCTTGAAATAACACTGCCTGACGCTGGCGATCGGTCTTGTGGCGTGCCAATTGGGTCGTCAGCCGCATGATATTACCGGATTCAAAATTAACGCCTTTGACGCCGCGCAGTCGCGGATCGTTGGCGTCAGGCGCCCCAAATACCACTGCGCGGTAATAGCGCTCGACCTTATGGGCTTCAAATTGGGCCGCCAACCCATGATGTGCCCGATCAGTTTTGGCCACCACCAACAGGCCACTGGTATCTTTGTCGATACGGTGCACAATGCCCGGACGTTTTTGTCCGCCAACCCCTGAAAGGCTGTCACCGCAATGATGCAGCAATGCGTTAACCAACGTCCCATCAGGTGATCCCGGGGCAGGATGCACCACCATGCCAACCGCTTTGTTAATCACCACCAGATCATCGTCTTCAAACACCACATCAAGCGGAATATCCTGAGGTCCGATATAGCTGTCTTGGGCTTGCGGAACGGTGATTTCAACGGCATCTCCAGCGGCAATTTTTCGCGTCTGATCGGTAACAGGCTGTCCGTTCAACAACACAGCACCCTCAGCAATTAACCGCGACAGCCGGGTCCGCGATAATGCGGCTTGCACTGGTACATCGCGCGCAAGCGCCTTATCAAGGCGCTGTGGCGGGTCTTCCGCCACGGTGAATTCAATTTTGGACTTAGTAATGGAACCTTCTCCTCAGCCCGGGCTCACTCCGGCGCATCTTGTGTTTTTGCGACGGTTGGTCACTGCACTGACCGCAACGATGATTGCCGGCATGGTAATCATCATCACGCTATTTGTCATCCGTTTCTCAGGCCCAAAAGAAGACCGCGATACGGCATCTGAGATCGCCCTGCCCGACCGCATTACCCTGCCGCAAGACACAACCGCCACCGCCTTCACCCAAGGGCCCGATTGGTACGCTGTGGTTACCAGCGACAACCGCATTTTAATTTTCAACCGTGCCACCGGCGCGCTGCAGCAAAGCATCGTGTTGGACTGATACGCAAAGGGATAGTGGTACCGCCTCCCCGGCTTGAACGGGGGACCTCTGGATCCACAATCCAGCGCTCTAACCAACTGAGCTAAGGCGGCAGCATGGTCGGGCGTACACTATATA
>ERZ802822.904-NODE-904-length-19793-cov-9.667072_pt1 | contig 19793 bp, 26 predicted proteins | sample MGYA00345649_ERZ802822 | MGnify/ENA primary metagenome ERZ802822 (study PRJEB30503, sample SAMEA104212359) | marine metagenome | biome: Westerlies Biome; feature: [SRF] surface water layer (ENVO:00010504) within the epipelagic zone...; material: water...
CCTAAATATTAAGTATAATGGTAGGACTTACGCTATCGGTACTTTTAACTATTTTTGGAACTGTTTTTTTACTGATTAAACCACCCTGTCGGTTGGTGCCCAAGATTGTTTCAAAACAAAAAGAGATAAACATAGGGCTATGGATTTCACTTATTGGAATTTCTGCTATCCTGCAGGTTAACAATTTCTTTCTTCTCTTTTTAATAATGACGATTTATCTAGTAGGGAAATATAAATCTCCTCAAATCTTTGCATTAATGGAGGAAAAAAAACTATCTATTGCTTGCATGCAGACCTTATTATTAAGTTTTATCAAGTTTTGGCCAGTTGTCTTTATTTTTTCTTTACTCTCGTCTTTATTTTTTTCTGAATATAAGAGCCAAGAGGTTGTACAGGTATTGAAGAACTCAAGTTTTGACAAGCAGTGGATCATCATTTCTTCTGCTTTGGTTGTAGCTCCAATAGTAGAGGAATTTTTCTTTCGTAAATTTCTCTACAGGGTCTTAAAATTTAACTTCGGAATTTTCCTAGCAGCACTAATTAGCTCTACAGCATTTGCACTCATTCACTTTACGGTAAGTTCTTTTTTTGTGCTTTTGGTACTAGGGCTTTTTCTTTGTTATACCTATGAGAAATATGGAATCCTCGCAGCTCCTATACTTTCCCATTCTCTCTTCAATTTGTTGATGATTATCTCAATATTGTCTCGATGAAAAAAGAAATTCTAAACTCAAGCAAGTTCAGTAGTTTCTCCTTAAATTGCACTAGGAAATTTGCATTTAATTTGGCAGAATCATTGAATCCACCTTATGTACTTTATCTCAACGGTATCTTAGGTTCAGGAAAGACCTTTTTGTGCAAATGTATTGGAGAATATTATGCTACCACTTAGTTATAAAGGATTGTCAAAAAAAGATTCTGAAAAACATGCACTATCAGCTTTAGATGATGTAGATTTATCTAATTGTAAATCGTCATCAGTAACTACTTTGTCAGGTGGTGAGGCACAAAGGGTAGGAATTGCTAGAGCATTAGCAATGAATACTAAAATTATTTTAGCTGATGAGCCTACTGGAAATCTTGATAAAGACACATCTAATTCTATAGTAAATAGTCTAGTTGAAGTATGCAAAATGAATAAAGTTTCTTTAGTGGTAGTCTCACATGATGATTCTGTTCTTTCTAAACTGAATATAAATAAAAAAATAATGGATGGAAAATTTATTTAGTATTGTTTTTAATCCTATGAAGTTTTCTATAAGCTAGTATTTTCCAGAAAAGATGTATTCCAAAAAAACCTATTACTGCAGAAGAAATTCCAATAATCATAGTACCTACCAGCAGCGGTTCCCATATCAGAGAGAAAACACCTATAATCCAATCGATACTTGCCTCAAACTTATCAAATAGTGGATCTATACCAAGTATGACATTACCAAATTCATATCCTAGATACATCATGGGTGGCATTGTTATTGGATTACTTACCCATACTCCTGCAACTGATAAAGGAAGATTTGCTCGAAAATATACTGCGCAAAATGCTGCAGGTATCATTTGAAAAAACATTGGCATCCACCCCCAGAAAAGCCCTATAGCAATAGCTCTTGATAGTGTATGTTTATTTATAGACCAAAGTTCCTTTTCAAATATTGAGTTCCCTAAGACACCCAAAGCCTTATATTTCTTTAGATCTTCTGGTTTTGGTAAGTTGTCTTTAAAAAACTTCTTCATTATTTCGAACTATATATGAAAATAATTGTATGTATATTTCAATGGTTAAATAATATCATGTATGATAGTCAAATATCTTCATATCTTAATAAAACAATAATGAATCATTCTAACAATAGTGGATTTCTTTTATATAAAAGGCTATTAAAACGCACAAAAATCTATAAGACTGTTTTTATTCTTGCTGTAATTGGAATGATAATACACGCTATTGCTGACACCTCTTTTGCAGCTCTTATTAAACCATTATTGGATGGAAGTTTCATAGAACAGGACAAGGCAGTCATATCATTAATGCCCATATTAATAATACTTATTTTTATACTCAGAGGCATTGGATCATTTATATCTAACTATGGCATGGCTTATGTTGGAAGAAGCATAATACGTGATATAAGAAAAGATATGTTTGACAAAATTATATCAAAGTCATCACAATCTTATGATGAATCTATTACTGGAAGACTTGTATCAAAAATTACTTTTGATGCAGAGCAAGTAGCTGAAGCTGCGACTAAAGCAATAACAGTATTAATAAAAGATGGCTTAACTATAATCGGTTTATTATCATTAATGTTTTATTATAGTTTTGAACTTTCAATTGGACTCATTTTGTTAGCACCATTCATTGGATATTTTCTAAAAATCATGAGTATAAAATTTAGAAGCATAAGTCGTGACATTCAAAAATCAATGGGTGAAATTACTAATGTTGTAGAAGAATCAATTATCGGTCATCGACTTGTAAAGATATTTGAAGGACACAAGTATGAAACAAATTTATTTGATAGTGTTAATAAAAACAATAGAGAGAGAAACTTAAAGCTAATTTTTATACAAAGTTTAAGTATTCCACTAATGCAGCTTGTCATAGCAATTTTTGCTGCAAGCATAATTTATTTCGTTATGTCAGAGGATTATCTTGAGCAAATATCAATAGGGACTTTCATGTCTTATCTCACTGCAATGATAATGTTATTTGCTCCTATAAAAAGATTATCTGAGGTTAATGTAACTTTACAAAGGGGCATAGCTGCTAGTGAATCAATTTTTACTTTACTTGATTCAAAATCAGAGCCTCAAGGAAATCAAACTTATGAGCCTATTGATAATGTTACTATTGATTTCACAGATATTAACTTTAAGTATTCATCGTCCAAGAACTTTATTGTTAAAAATATAACTCTTTCAATAAAGCCTGGAGAAACTGTTGCGTTAGTAGGTAAATCAGGTAGTGGAAAAACTACTATATTGGATTTAATTCCTAGATTATATGAGCCAACTTCTGGATCAATCAAGTTTAATGATAAAGATATAGCAAAGATGGATTTAAATTTTATACGGAAACAAATCTCATATGTAGGTCAAGATTTTACTTTATTCAATGATACTATTTATAATAATATTGCTTATGGCGAATTAAATAAATGTAGCAAAGCTGAAGTTGAAGATGCAGCAAAAAAAGCAAATGCATATAGTTTCATTGAGCTCTTGCAAGATAAATTTAATACATTTGTAGGTCAAAATGGAGTTCTTTTATCAGGTGGGCAAAGACAGAGAATTGCTATAGCAAGGGCTGTCCTGAAAAATTCTCCTATCCTTTTGTTAGATGAGGCTACAAGCGCATTAGATTCAGAATCGGAAACTATTATTAAAGAGTCTATTAATAATCTATCTAAAAATAAAACAACTTTAATTATCGCACATAGACTTTCAACAGTTATCAATGCTGATAAGATAGTAGTAATTGATAATGGGCAAATTGTTGAACAAGGTAATCATGATGAATTACTTAAAAAAAGAGGTACATATTCTGTTCTATATCATTCACAATTTAATAACTAGATGCGTTACTTAGTATTTTTTATTTGGTATAGGTTACCGAAAATATTTCTTATACCATTATTACCATTATCATTAATATATTTTATAACCATTCTTATAAGAAAATATTTCTTAACATATATTCTATCTCGATATACCTCTCCAATAAATTTAATTATTGTTGGTAATTTAAATATCGGTGGATCCGGAAAAACTCCTTTTACTTTATGGCTTGCTAATTATTTATATACTAAAGAAAAAAAAATAGGGATTATTTCTTCTGGTTATAAATCAAATGTAACTATACCAAAGCAAATAAACTCTACTTCAAAAGCTAATGAGGTTGGAGATGAAGCGTTGTTGCTACATTCAAAGACCGAAGCCGTTGTAGTATCTAGCGATAATCGTGTTAATTCAACTAAATTTTTAGATAATAAAAACTTAGACTACATAATTCATGATGATGGTTTGCAGCATTATCAATTAAACAGAAATTATGAATTTATTATTACTAAATATAAAAGCTCTAGCAACAAACTATTACTGCCTTGCGGGCCTTTACGTGAACCTAAATTTTTTCATCCTAATGCTACTTTCGTGTTTAGCAACTACCACGGTGAGATGTATCCTGGGTTTTATACAAAATTATCTCAAATAAGATCTCCTTATGACAGTCAAGTATACCTTCCGAATGATAGTAGATTTTCAAAAAGCTACTTACTTACTGCCATAGCTGATGATACTAATCTTAAAGAAGAACTGAGAGGATATCATGCTGATATAATTTGTTCATCCTTCATTGATCACCATCAATTTATACTCTCAGATATTCCTGATACTGCAGAGCCCATATTGGTCACAGAGAAGGATTTCACTAAACTAAAAGAATTTAAAGTTAAAAATATTTATATACTTGAACAATCTCTTGTTCCAAATGATAAACTAACTAAAATTATAGAGAATTTTAGATGACTACATTCATTATATTACCTGCAAGATTAGAGTCATCACGACTATCAAAAAAACTCATTCAAAATATAGGAGATAAAGCCTTAATAGAGCACATGATTTTGTGTGCAAAAAAAATAAAGGATACATCTATAATCGTATCAACAGACTCGAAGATTATCCAAAAATATGCTGATAAGCATAATGTGAAATCTCTCTTGTCGTCAAAAAAATTTAAAAATGGCTCAGAGCGCTGTTATTTTACTGCAAAAAAATTTAAAGCTTCAAATAAAGATATAATCATCAATCTCCAGGCAGATGAATTTAACATTGATCCAAATAATATTAGAAAACTTATAAGAGTTTTAAAACTCTCTGATGATATTAATGTTTGTACATTAATTTATGAAACAGAAAATAAGAATGAATACTTAGATAGTAATTTTGTAAAGGCAGTTGTTGATAAACAACTCAGAGCCATTACATTCACAAGAAAACCTATTACGTCAGTTGAATCGAAGTATCTCATTCATCTTGGAGTATATGGTTATAAATTTAAAACTCTCGAAAAATATTCTTCACTTAAGCAATGTCATTATGAAAAAGATGAGAGTCTTGAACAATTAAGAATGATTTGGAATAATATACCGATACATTGTGTTCAGGTTAAAGATAACAAGTCAATTGGTATCAACTCCGTTCGCGATCTGAAAAAGGCAAGAGATATTTATGAGCATTAAGAAAGTGACTATAACTGGCGCAGCTGGAAATATTGCTTATTCACTTATTTTCAGAATTCTTTCTAAACTTCCATTTAAGGCTACTGATAAAATTGATTTAACATTGCTTGATATTGAGCTGTCACAGAAATCCTTAACAGGCCTTCGTTTTGAAATTGAGGATTGTGCATTTTCATCATTAAACGAAATTGCTATTACTGCTGATTCTGAAAAAGCCTTCGATGATTCTGATTATATTATTATGGTTGGTGCTAAACCAAGATCAAAAGGTATGGAGAGGTCAGATTTGATACTGGACAATGCTGGTATCTTCAAATCTCAAGCGGAAACTATCAATAACGTATGCTCATCATCGACAAAAATTATTGTGGTAGGAAATCCAGCTAACACGAATGCTTTAATCCTTAATTATAATACCCCTAAGATTCCAAATGAAAATGTAACTTCTTTGATGAAATTAGATCAAAATAGAGCAAAAAGTATTTTAGCCTCTAAGCTTGATAAGCAAGTTGAAGAAATTCATCAAATGATAATATGGGGAAATCATTCAACTACGCAAGTTCCAGATTTATATAACTGTAAAGTAATGTCATCAATTGTGGATGTAGAGGAAAGCTGGATATATGGTACTTTTATTCCTAAGGTGCAGAAAAGAGGAGGAGAAATTATAGAATTTCGAGGATTATCTAGCGCTGCTTCTGCAGCATCTGCAATTTATGATCATATCAATATACTAGAAAATGGTTCCGACGAATGGGAATCTCTAGGCATAATGACCTCTGGTGAATATGATATTACTGAAGGTTTAATGTTTTCATTGCCTTTAAGCATCAGTGAAAATTCATATAGAGTAATTCCTGATGTAAATATTAATTCTAAGATTGCTGACTTAATTAAATTATCAGAGAAAGAGCTTCTAAAAGAAAGAGATATTGTTAAACAATATCTTCCATAGGAATTACTTCAACAATATCTTTTCCTACGAATAATTCATTAAAATCACAGCTATCTCTTAGTATACTGTGTGACAATGTAACGTCATTATAGAAAAAGTACTCTCCAATTAATTCGCCAACACTCTCACCATCTCTATTGATAATGTTTCTGTCATGAATTTCAGAATTATTTATATTAACCAGATAGACATGTTTTTTTACATTACCAAGATAATGCGTTCGTGCAACAACTTCTTGTCCAGTATAGCAGCCTTTTTTATAGCTGACTGTATTGAGTCTATCGGCGTTCAATACTTGCGGAATATATTTTTCAATACTTTCAACTTGTAATCTTGTTACTAAACCAAACAAATCAATCAAACATGTATTAGGTTTATCTTTCTCAGAACAATTTATTTCAATCTGATGCCCAGGGTTCATCAAGACGCACTTACTCTGAGGAATTAGTGGAGTTGACATATTTATTACAATATTATTATCATCAATTTTTTTATAATGTCCTGATGAGAGTACATTATATTTTTTATTGATTGACAATGCTTCATCACCAAGTATTGACAAGACAGCTGCTCCAGAAACAATATCAAATTTTACCTTCGACATTAAGATATACTTTGAAATTTTTTCAATAAAATATTCAGATAAGTTCTTTGGCAAGATTATAATTACATCATCACCATCTGCAATCAATTGCATGTTTACTATTACTTTTCCTTGGTGAGTACAATAAGATGCGAGTTTGTATTGATCATTCCCCAAACTATCAATGTCATTAGTTAATTGACCTTGGAGGAATTGTTTGTTGTCAATACCGCTTACTCTTATAACTGAAACACCATTGTCACTGTAAGGACCATTGTGCTCTCTTATAATATCAGATATTAGTTTATTCATATAAAATATTGATTATCTTAGTTATTTTTTATACTAAATTCTTTGATAATCTAACATAAGTATAGCCTAATAAATAACTATTTATTTTAAAAATATTTTCATATAATAAGCATCAAAGTTGAATAGGGATAATCATGAAAAATAAGAGTAAAAAAAGTAAGCTTATAATCCCGGTTGATAAAAAAAAGACACCAAAAGAGATAGGTGGAAGAAAGGGCCCTGAACCAACACGTTATGGTGACTGGGAAAAAAATGGACGTTGTATAGACTTTTAATTATGAATACTACTAACAGACCTCTGTCACCACATCTGCAAATTTATAAGCCACAGCTAACATCTGTTCTGTCTATCTCTCACCGGATGACAGGTTTTGCGCTTAGTATGATTGTACTTTTATCCCCAATAATAATTTATTTTCTCACTTACTCTGCCGAGACACATCAAATTATGATTAATATTCTTGGTAATACGTTTATTAAAATAATTTTTTCATTAGCTTTGTTTGGATTATTATACCATTTATGTAATGGGATAAGACACCTCGCATGGGATGCGGGATATGGACTTGATCTTGAAAGTAGCTATAAATCTGGATATATAGTAATAGTTTCTTCAGTAGCTTTGACTTTCCTGATTCTTTTATTTTCGGGAGTTTTATAAACATGGAACATTGGAAGCTCCAGCGCATAAGCGCGATTATAATGATACCTGTAGTAATATTGTCCTTGCTATATATTATAAATATTTCATCTATACCTTATGTTCAACTAATTGAAGATCTTAGCTCTATCTCAGGATTTATATTGTCAGTTGCTTTTATTGGTTTTATATTATTTCACAGTTCTATGGGCCTAGAAGTTATAATTGAAGATTATATACATACTGAGACAATACAAAAAAATGTAATTTCATTATCTAAACTTTTTCATATTATTTCTTTTTTCTTAACTATATTAATTTTAGCGAGTATATAAAAAATGGACTTAGTAAAACATGAACATGACGTTCTAGTAGTTGGTGCTGGTGGATCAGGCTTAAGAGCATCTATGGGATTATCTCAATCTGATTTATCAGTTGCGTGTATCTCAAAAGTATTTCCTACAAGAAGTCATACAGTTGCTGCTCAAGGTGGAATAAGCGGAGCATTAGGCAACATGGGCGAAGATGATTGGCGATGGCATATGTATGATACTGTAAAAGGTTCAGACTGGCTTGGCGATCAAGATTCTATTGAATATATGTGTAAAAACGCTGTTGAGTCTATAATTGAACTGGAACATTACGGTGTTCCTTTTTCTCGTACAGAAGAAGGTAAAATCTATCAAAGACCGTTTGGTGGAATGACAACAGAATACGGTAAAGGTATCGCACAGAGAACTTGTGCTGCAGCAGATAGAACAGGTCATGCAATACTTCATACGCTTTATACGCAGTCATTAAAAAATGAAGTTGATTTCTTCATTGAATATTTCGTAATAGACTTACTATTTGAAGATGGCAAATGTGTTGGGGTTTTAGCTTGGTGTCTCGAAGATGGTAAAATTCATCTTTTTCAGTCTCATATGGTAATACTTGCTACAGGTGGATACGGCAGAGCTTATTTGTCATCAACATCAGCACATACGTGTACGGGTGATGGAAATGCAATGGTATTAAGGGCTAATTTACCATTACAAGATATGGAATTTATTCAGTTCCATCCTACTGGGATATATGGTGCAGGTTGTCTGATTACTGAGGGAGCTAGAGGCGAAGGGGGATACCTAACAAATTCAGATGGTGAACGTTTCATGCCTAAATATGCTCCAAATGCTAAAGATCTTGCATCAAGAGATGTCGTGAGTAGAGCAATTCAAATGGAAGTAAATGCAGGAAGAGGCGTAGGCGCAGAAAAGGATCATGCACATCTTCATCTTGAGCACCTTGGACATGAAACTATAAATGAAAGATTACCGGGTATCGCTGAAACTGCACAAATCTTTGCGGGTGTAGACGTAACAAAAGAGCCGATACCAATTATACCTACTGTTCATTATAATATGGGTGGAACACCGACTAATTACAATACAGAAGTTTTAAATAATGAGAATTCTGTTGTAGAGGGACTTATGGCAATTGGCGAGGGTGCATGCGTATCTGTTCATGGGGCTAATAGACTCGGTTCAAATTCTCTGTTAGATTTGATTGTGTTTGGAAGGTCAGCTGCTGATAGAGCAATTGAAGTTCTAAAAGATAAACCAAAATCTCATCCTAATATTACAAGCTCATCTATAGATAAAATTATTTCAAGGTTCGAAACTATTAAAAACGCTAATGGTGATATAAATCCATCTGAAATAAGAGATACTATGCAAAGAACAATGCAAAGATATGCTCCAGTCTATAGAGATCAAGAAACAATGAATAAAGGTATAGAAATTATGAAAGGTCTATTTAGAGATTTTGAAAACATAAAACTATCTGATTCATCTATGATTTGGAATACAGATTTAGCTGAAACCTTAGAACTTAACAATCTTCTTTACCAGTCATTGGCGACTTTATATTCGGCATCAGAAAGAAAGGAGACAAGAGGGGCTCATGCAAGAGATGATTTTCCGGAAAGAGATGATGAAAACTGGCTGAAACACTCTCTCGTTTCAGTTACAGATGATGGAGAACCTACTTATAACTATAAAGATGTTGTATTAGAGACATTGACAGATGAAATGGAAACTGTTGCGCTTAAAGCAAGGACATATTAATGGCTAAATTTACACTACCAATAAATTCAATTGTCAGAAAAGGTAAAACATTTTCTGATGTTAATAAATCTGAGAATATGCTTACTGTAGAAATATATAGATATAATCCAGATACTAAGAGTAATCCTTATACCGATACATATTTATTGAATAAAGATAACTTTGGTCCAATGGCATTGGATGTATTGATTTATATAAAAAGTAAAATTGACTCCTCTTTAACATTTAGAAGGTCATGTAGAGAGGGAATTTGTGGTTCTTGTTCTATGAATATCAACGGTACTAATAATCTTGCTTGTATCACAGATATATCAACAGAGACAAAGCTAAAATTTTATCCTTTACCACATATGCCTGTAATTAAAGATTTAGTGCCAGATTTAAATAACTTCTATGCACAATATAAATCAATTAAACCTTGGTTAATTACAGACAAGAAACCAGAACGTGAACACATTCAATCTCAAGAAGATCGAAGTAAACTTGACGGTCTCTTTGAATGTGTGCTTTGTGCTTGTTGTTCGACAAGCTGCCCAAGTTATTGGTGGAATTCTGATAAATATCTTGGACCGGCTACATTAATGCATGCATATAAATGGATAATAGATAGTAGAGATACAGCAAAAGAAGAGAGATTATCTAATTTAGCTGATAAATTTAAACTATACAGATGTCATACTATTATGAATTGTACTAAAACATGTCCTAAGAATCTTAATCCTGCTCGAGCAATATCTGAGATAAAAAAAATGCTTGTAAAAGCTTAATATGAGCTTAAACAAACTTCGTTGGAAATCTAGAAAAGGTATAAGAGAACTTGATATTCTCTTGCAAAACTTCCTTAATCAAGAATATGAACTGCTCAATGATTACCATAAAAAAATCTTTGAAGAAGTGTTAGAAATAGAAACATATGATTTGCTGAATGCTATTACAGGAAAATCTAGTTACAATGAGGAGTATGAACCAATTATTAAAAAACTTTCTAATTTATCTTCATTAAAAAATGGAAAAAAATAAAATTAGACTTGGCGTAAATATTGATCATATTGCTACTATCAGAACCAACAGGAATACTGATTATCCATCACTAATCGAGGCAGTAAATATTGCAGAGCAAAATGGTGCTGATTTAATTACTGTTCATCTAAGAGAAGATAGAAGGCACATTCAAGATCAGGATTTATTTGATATACGTCCTATTGCAAAGACTTTGAATCTTGAGATGGCCTTAACAAATGAGATGATAGATATATGTATGGCAGCTAAACCTGACTATTGTTGTATTGTTCCAGAGAAGAGAGAAGAACTTACTACAGAAGGAGGGTTAGATATTATTGGTATGAGCAGCGATCAGTTTAATCTACTATCGAACTCAATTGATAAATTTCAAAATAATAAAATAAAAGTTTCTTTGTTTATTGATCCTGATATTTCACAAATAGATTATGCAATTAAATCTGGCGCTACATGTATTGAACTGCATACAGGTTCATATGCAAATGCTATGAGTAGTGATATAGAAAATAAAGAACTTAATCGTATTAAAGTGGCAGCACAATTTGCATCAGAATCAAAGTTACAAGTTCATGCAGGACATGGTTTAAACCTATCTAATTTATCAGATATATGTAAAATACCTGAAATAGAGGAGCTAAATATAGGACATGCAATAATTGCAGATTCTATATTTAAAGGTTTTAAGCAAGCTGTAAATGATTTTAGGAGCGCTATTGATAATGGTTAAGGGCATAGGTGTAGATCTTGTAGATAACATAAGATTCGAAAGATTAATTGATAGATTTGGAAATAAGATTGCTTTGAAGATTTTATCTGAATCAGAATTACGAGAGTATAAAAAAACTTTTAATAAAAGTTCTTTTCTAGCAAAAAAATTTGCTGCAAAAGAAGCTTTATCTAAAGCAATCGGATCAGGGCTTTACAGAAATGGTATCTTCCCTAAGTTAATTACAATTGTACATACAAGTTTAGGAAAGCCTGTTTTTGAGATTTCTAATGAGATAAGAATCTCCTTAGAAGACAAATATCAAAATATACAATTATCTATTACTGACACACAAACTCATTCAATAGCATTTGTTACAGTAGAATAATGAGTGATATTGAAAATTATATTGGAAACACCCCTTTGGTCCTTATTGATGAAATAGGGTCTAATAAAATTTTTGGCAAGTTAGAAGGAAATAACCCTGCAGGTTCTATTAAAGATCGTCCAGCGATTAAGATGATTAAAGATGCTGAAAATCAGGGACTAATTAAAAAAGGTGACACACTTATTGAAGCTACTAGTGGTAATACAGGAATTGCTTTAGCCATGGCAGCCTCAATTCGAGGCTTCAAAATGAAACTTATAATGCCAGAAACTGCTTCTATAGAAAGAGTAAAGACCATGAAGGCATATGGAGCAGAGGTCATTTTAGTATCTAAAGAACAAGATATGGAGGGGGCTAGAGATCTTGCTTTAAGTATGTCTCAAAATAACGAAGGTTATGTTCTTGATCAATTCTCTAACAAATCTAATTATCTATCACACTACGAAACTACAGGGCCTGAAATATGGAAACAAACAAATCATTCGGTTACACATTTTATATCAGCTATGGGTACGACAGGTACAATAACTGGAGTATCAAGGTTCTTAAAAGAAAGAAATGACAATATAGAAATTATAGGTGTTCAACCGGCAGATGGTTCTAGAATACCTGGTATTAGAAGATGGAAAAAGGAATATACTCCAAAGATATTTCAAAATGCAATTGTTGATAAAATTATAGATATTGATCAACAGGATGCAGAAGATTCTATGACGTCACTATCGACTCAGACAGGATTGTTTGTAGGAATGTCTGCAGGTGCGAACATATTCATTGCAAAAAAGGTTGCAACTAAAGTTAAAAACTCAGTGATCGTAACGATTTTGTGCGATAGAGGAGATAGATATTTATCTAAGCTTTAATTTTGATTGATAATTAAATTATCACCTGCTGTAAGATATTTTTTGTTTTTTAGATTATTATCCTTTATGAGAGTATCCTTACTGATACCAAAGCCTCTTATTATTTGATCATACCTTTCTCCAGAACTAACTACATATCTGAGAGGCTTCGTTTTTTCACTTACTAAAAGAATAGGACCTCGAAGTTTTATCTTTACTAACTTATTAATTTTTAATGTAGTTTTTTTATTAGCATTATTCCACTTCAATAGTTTCTTTAATGGAACGTCGTACTTACGAGCGATTTTATACCAATTATCATATCTTTTTATAATATGATTATAAGTTACTTCCTTTTTATTTATAAAATACTTTTTATTATTTACAGTAATAAATTCTTTATTTGTTGCACTTAATTCAGAGGGAATTCTTATTTTTTGATTTATATAAATAGTATCACTATTTAGTGAATTCACTTTTTTTAAAGAATTAATTTTGACATTATAAATTCTTGATATTTTGTATAAACTATCACCTTTCTTAACTTTATGTATTTTATTCTCGTATATAATTTTTGAAATTTTGTCATATCTTTTTTTGAATAATTTTGCTTCTTTGTTAGGCAGCAATAAAGTGTTTTGCTGAGAAGGATCAATAATCCAAGTACTATATCCAGGATTTAGATTTATTAATTCTTTTTCACTTACGCCCGTAATAACAGAGAGTGTTTGAAAATCTATGGGGTCTTGAAAGCTTACTTTTTTAGTATAATTTTGATTTTTGATATTTGCCAATTTGAAACCATATTTTGACGGATTATTTACAATTTTTGCAAGGGCTAATAATCGAGGAACATATAGTTCTGTCTCTCTCGGTAAATCAAGGTCCCAATAGGAAGGTTTTGAAAAAATATTATTTGCCTTATTTATTGCTTTGCCCACGTTCCCAGCGCCTGTGTTATAGGATGCAATTGCTAATAACCAGTTTCCCTTAAAATGACGATACATATCACTAAGAAAATGTGTGGCAGCTTTTGTTGATTCTAATACATCTCTTCTTCCATCATAATGCCAATTCATTTTTAAACCGTATTCTCTTGCTGTAGGAGGTATAAATTGCCATATACCTGCTGCCCTTGATGAAGAATAAGCAAAAGGCTGAAACCCACTCTCTACCATTGGCAATAGCGCTAGTTCATGCGGTAGATTCTTTTGTTCTAGATAGTTGAGTATATGAAAAAGGTACGGCTTTGATCTTTCTATTGATCTATATACAAATTCTTTGTTTTTTTTCATCCATTTTAATTCTTGGGAAATTCTTGATGAATTAATACTATTAAAACAGAAGCCTGACCGCATTCTATGCCAAAGGTTATTAAATTCTTTATTTTTTAGAGTTTGAGTATCGCACGTGCTATATGAACTAAATGAAGGGGTATCTAAAGTATATTGACCTAGATCAATAGATGTTTGCTGACAACCTGATATAACTAATAATGCAGCTATAAAAATATATTTTTTATACACCTTATCAATTTATCATATGGTATTATTTAATACCATAGAGATGATCCTCCAAGAGAATAATACTACAAAGACTCAACTTAAGAAATGGTATAAAAATCCTGCAGGGCAACACTATAAAAAGATTATTTTAGATGAACTAGAATCTATTAAAGATCTTTATCAGGGACGACATACACTGTTTTGTGGTTCGACTGAATATAAGAAATTATTTCAAAAAAATAAAAGCGGCACATTTTTTAGTATTGATGAAGATGTCTTAATATCAAGTGCTAATTTATCAAAGAATTTACCATTTGAAGATAACTCTCATGATGTCATAGTATTATCTCATGGCTTAGAATATACAGAAAATCCTTATCTTTTAATGCGTGAGATTGATCGCATAGCAACAGATGATGCGACCATTATTGTAATAGGTTTTAATAAATATAGCCTATGGTCTTTAGTAAAAATATTTTCTTCAAAACCGCCATGGAATATAAGATTTTTATCACCTTATATAATTAAAGAGTGGTTTAAGATTCTAGAATACAAAACTAATTATCAAAAAACATTTGGCCTCATGCCTTACTTAGGGAAAAATATAACATCATTTCTTAGTCACATATCCTTCTTCCATAAAATCATTAGAAATCAGTTTGGTGGACTCGCAATGTTTACCTATAGAAAAAGAGTAATTCCATTAACTCCACATAAAATAGTTTTCAATAAAAATTATAAGGTCTCTAATCTTGCGAAGAATAATATATGATTAAAATCTATACAGATGGCGCTTGCAGCGGAAACCCTGGACCAGGCGGCTGGGGTTTTGTGATAATAGACGGCGAAAACACTAAATCTTTCTCAGGAGGTGAAGATGCTACAACTAACAACAGAATGGAATTAACTGCAGCAATCAAAGCTATTGAATCGGTAGATATAAATGAATCTATCATGTTGCATACTGACTCTACCTATGTTCAAAAGGGCATTACGGAATGGATTATAAATTGGAAAAAAAAGAATTGGATTACTAGCACTAAAAAACCTGTTGCAAACAAAGATCTTTGGTTAAAGCTTGATGAATATAATGTATCAAGAGACATTAAATGGACATGGGTAAAAGCACATCAAAGTGGCGATTCAAATGATTCTATTTACAATAATATGGCGGATAAACTTGCAACTGGAGCGATTGCTAAATGAGATATGTCGTACTTGATACAGAGACGACGGGGCTCGATCCAGATGATGGGCATAAAATTATTGAAATTGGTTGTATAGAAATAAATAACAGAAAAGTAACAGACAATAGTTTTCATAAATATATTAATCCATTACGCGAGATTGATATTGAAGCATCAAAAGTCCATGGTATGACCGCAAGTAGTTTAAGAGATAAACCTATCTTTCATGATATTTATGATGAGTTTCTTGAATACATAGCTGATTCGCCATTAATAATTCACAATGCTCCTTTTGATATTGGATTTTTAAAAAAAGAATTTGGTTATCTTAAAAGAAAAGATAATTTTATAAACAACGAGATTATTGATAGCCTAAAACTTGCTAGAAAAATAAGTCCAGGTAAAAGAAATACTCTAGATGCTCTTTGTGAGCGTTACTCCGTTGATAACTCTGACAGAAATATTCATGGAGCATTATTAGACGCAAGACTACTGGCATATGTTTACCTAAAGCTTACAATAGGGCAAAACAACTTTAATGACTTATCTGTAGAACAGGGTATTCAAGACGATGATATTGACACTTCAACTAAGGATTTCAAAGTTATCAAGGCAAGTAGTGACGATGTTATTTTGCATGAATCATATTTTAAATGATTTATATTAACTTCTTTAGTCTATCTTTTTGTCTTTGCCAATCCTTATTTTTCTGATCCTCTCTTTTATCATGTAACTTTTTCCCTTTCGATAATGCAATCTCTATTTTAATGATTCCATTTTTTGAATATATTTTTAGCGGAACTATCGTTAAACCTTTTTGACTAACTTGTCCCTGAAGCATATTTATTTCTTTTCGATTTAATAAAAGTTTCCTGTTTGCAGTAGGCTCCTGAAGAGTTGTTTGATTTTTAGTATTTAAAGATTTTATATGAGCATTTGATAAATAAACTTCGTCCTTTTTTATAGAAATATAACTCTCAGATAATTGTCCATTACCAGATTTAAGGCTCTTGACTTCCCATCCTGAGAGCACTAATCCCGCTTCAAGTTTTTTAATAAAAGCGTACTTAAAGCTCGCCTTCTTGTTATTACATAAGACATTCATAATTTCATCACATAAGGTATAATGAATTATAGCATAAAGGAGATATCTCATATCTAATAAGAGACTGTCAATACATGGCCAATGGTCATCAAAGATTTTATTTATATTTGCAGCAACTGGTTCTGCTGTTGGTTTAGGAAATATTTGGAAGTTTCCATGGATGACAGCTGAAAATGGCGGAGGCGCATTTGTTATAATTTATATTTTAAGCGTTATACTCCTTGCACTGCCAATCATGGCTGCAGAAATATTAATTGGTAAAAGAGGTAAACAAAACCCAATTAATAGCCTTAGAACTCTCTCTAATGAAGCAAGTTTTTATTTCAAGAACCAATCTGACGATTTATTAAATCGTACTACCAAAGCTAAAAAAAGATTTGAAGATATAGACATATTCTCTAACTGGGAACTTATTGGATGGATGGGTATATTGGCAGGGATACTTATATTATCATTTTATAGTGTTATAGCTGGTTGGACTATATCCTATATTTTTAAATCTTTGTCTGGTTCATTTACACTTATTACTGCTGCTGGATCATCTGCAAAGTTCGAATCCTTTATATCAGATCCTGAAAAATTAATTTTATGGCATACAATATTTATGATACTTACGTGTTATATAGTTTCAAGAGGTATCAAAAGTGGCATTGAAAAAGCTATCAAATTTTTAATACCAGGGCTATTTATAATTTTGATAGGATTAGCTGTATATTCATCAACACTCCAAGGTTTCTCAGATGCAATGAGCTATTTCTTTATTGTTGATTTTGAAAAAATTAATAGTTCTGTAATATTATCCGCTATGAGCATGGCTTTTTTTTCTCTAAGCATTGGGATGGGATCATTGATGGTTTATGGATCATATCTTCCCGACGACACATCAGTTTTTCAAGTCAGCTCTGCTGTTGCTTTTTCTGATACTTTAGTTGCTATACTTGCAGGTATAATAATATTCCCAATAGTCTTCACATATAATTTAGATCCAAGTGCAGCAGGTCCAGGATTAATATTTCAAACATTACCTATTGCTTTTGGTGCTATGGATTATGGATATTTTATATCCACAGCATTTTTTATATTATTATTTTTTGCCGCTATCACTTCATCAATTTCTTTAATAGAGCCTGCAATAACATTTGTTGTTGAAAAATTCTCTGTTACACGAATATACGCCACTAATATCTTAGGATTTTTAACATGGTTTTTGGGCATCTTTACGGTTTTATCTTTTAATGAGTTATCTTCATTTACTATTTTTGGTATGACAATATTTGATAATCTTGATTACTTAACATCGAAAATTATGCTGCCATTAGGTGGACTATTAATGGCTCTATTTGTTGGATATGTTATGAACAGGGCAATAGTCAAAAAAGAACTTCATGCTAATCAGGGCATTATAGATACATGGTTTATGATTATAAAAGTATTTTCACCAATATTATTGATAATTATTTTTATCCAAGGAATCCTCTAAAAAATGAAAAAAATACATAAGCAAGAAGAAATTAATGTTGATGTACAAACAATTTTTAACCTTATCAATAACGTTGAAGATTATCCAAATTTTTTGCCATGGTGTACTAAGACTGAAGTAACTAAAGAATCAGAAAATACTAACATTGGCAAAATCTTCATATCAAAAAGTTTTATTAAATGGAACTTTTCTACAAAAAATCTAATTGATGTTAATAAATCTATTACTCTTTCTTTGATAGATGGCCCCTTTGATGAACTTAATGGGAAATGGTCTTTTAAATCTATAGATAAAAATAACACACACGTTACTTTGGAGATTGATTATAAATTCAAAAGCTCTCTAATTGAAATATCAATAGAGCCAATCTTTCATAGCATAATGAACTCAATTCTTAAATCCTTTATCGATCAGGCATTCAAAATTAAATATAATGATTGATATAGAAATAATAAATAATAATAAAGATTATAAATCTCAGTACTTGACTCTTGAAAAAGGGACTACAATTCAGGAACTAGTAAATAATATTTTAAACCTCGATATTAAGCATTATAAAATTGGTGTATATGGTAAAATTCAACAGTTATCTTATACACTTCGGGATAAAGATAGGGTAGAATTTTATGAAGACATAATTGCAGACCCAAAAATTAAAAGAGAAAAAAGAGCTAAAAACTTATGAGTAATATCAAAAAAAATGAAAATATAGAAAAGCTGAAAGAGGCTGGATTAAAGGTTACTCATTCTCGATGTAAAATCTTAGAGTTATTCCAGAACTCTCCTGATGAGCACTATACTGCTGATAGATTAAAAGACTTATTGACTGACAATGGCGAGACTATTGGATTGGCCACCATATATAGAGTTTTAACCCAACTTGAGATGGCAGATCTAATTCAAAAGAATAATTTTCAAGAAAATCATTCCGCGTATGAACTAAAGAAGTCGCATCATGATCATTTGATCTGTACTAAATGTGGAAGTATAATTGAATTTGTCAACGAAGATCTTGAAAAGCTACAAGAGCACATATCGAAAAAATATAATTTTTCACTAGAGTCCCATGTAATGACGTTATTTGGCAATTGTAATAAAAAAGACTGTAAGAATCTTAAATAATACTAAGATTTGATGTCGTACCGTAATTTTTTTGATAATACATTGAAATAATCATAATCACATGGATGAATTATTTGAAGCTGTCTACTCGCTTTTTTTATAAAAATATCATTCGGGTTCTTTATTGTTAAGTTATTGGCGCCATCAAATGTCACTTGTGAATTTCCAATAGATTTCTTATTAACTTTTATTGTAATCGTATCGGTATTATTTATTATTACAGATCTTTGTCCGTATGAATGTGGAGCAATAGGCACAATACACGTAACATTAGATTGTGGACTTACTATAGGACAGCCATTTGACATTGCATATGCTGTAGATCCAGTAGGAGATGCAATGATAACACCATCAGACCTTTGTTTATTTATGAGATTCTGATTTACATAAATATCCATTTCAATCATTTTTAATTTTCCAAAATTATTTACAACTATATCATTCAGTGCTATCGACTTATGCACGGTATTTTCAGATGACACGGTACCCATAAGCATAGTTCTTTTGTCGATAGTATAATTGCCATCAAGTACTTCAAGTATTTTCGATTGAAAATGTTTCTTATCAAGGTCAGCTAAAAATCCTAATCTACCAAAG
>ERZ802822.905-NODE-905-length-19791-cov-10.628284_pt1 | contig 19791 bp, 21 predicted proteins | sample MGYA00345649_ERZ802822 | MGnify/ENA primary metagenome ERZ802822 (study PRJEB30503, sample SAMEA104212359) | marine metagenome | biome: Westerlies Biome; feature: [SRF] surface water layer (ENVO:00010504) within the epipelagic zone...; material: water...
AAAATTGGTGATGGAAAATTATTTATAACATCTGTCGACGAAGTCGTCAGAATCAGAACTGGTGAAACCGGTTCTGAGGCAATATAAGGAGTATAAAATGGAAGAACTTGCATTTGCGTTAGATACGTTTTACGCAGTAATGGCTGGTGCTCTAGTTATGTTTATGGCAGCTGGTTTTACCATGCTAGAAGCTGGACTAGTTCAAAAGAAAGATGTATCTGAGATCGTAACGAAAAATATTGGGCTATATTCTATAGCTTGTATCATGTACTTAGCCTGCGGCTTTGTAATAATGTATCCAGGGTCATATATAATTGAAGGTGTATTGCCATCAATTCTTGGAACTAGTTCATTTGGTTTATCAACCGGTTTGCCTAATGAGGATATTGGGATGCCATACGGTATGGATTATTCACAACAAGCTGATTTCTTTTTCCAGGTTGTTTTTGTAGCTACAGCTATGTCTATAGTATCAGGAGCAGTAGCTGGTAGAATGAAATTATTACCTTTCTATTTATTTGCCATTGTTTTGACAGCGCTTATATACCCTATCCAAGGAGCTTGGAACTGGGGCGGTGGTTTCTTAAGTGGAATGGGTTACTCTGATTATGCAGGATCTGGAACTGTTCACCTTTGTGGTGCAGCTGCAGCTTTAGCAGTAGTTACAGTTCTTGGACCAAGAAATGGTAAATATGCTGAAGATGGAACTTCTCTTCCAATGCCAGGATCAAATATACCAATGGCAGCATTAGGTGTATGGATTCTGTGGTTAGGATGGTTTGGTTTTAACGGTGGATCAGAGCTAATTGTTAGCAATGAAGCCGCAGCTATTGCTGTAAGTCAGGTATTTATGAATACTAATATGGCTGCTTGTGGTGGTGTTGTTGCTGCAATATTAACTAGCTTAGTTATCACAGGAAAAATGGATGTAACTATGGCTATGAACGGTGCGATAGCAGGTCTTGTAGCAATTACAGCAGGCCCAAGTGCCCCATCAGGTGGTGCAGCAGTATTGATTGGTGCTTTAGGTGGTGTTTTAGTTTACTTCTCTATCTTATTTTTTGATAAGACATTAAAACTAGATGATCCAGTTGGTGCTATTTCTGCTCATGGTGTTGTAGGTATATTAGGTGTAATGGTTGTACCGTTTACATCTGATGCTTCTTTTGGCCCCCAATTGGTTGGTGTTTTGGCAATAGCTGGTTTTACCTTTGTTGCAAGTTTTATAACAATCTCTGTTATTAATAGCTTTATGCCAATTAGAGCGACTGACGAAGAACAGTATGCTGGTTTAGATAATTCTGAGATAGGAGTTGATGCTTATCCAGAATTTTAAATTTATAGGTTAGGTACCTTATCTCCCCCCTATATAACGAGCCTAACCTGTAATACATTAAAGAGCCACTATTTCATTAGTGGCTCTTTTTTTTGCACTAAAAATAATCATTTATTAGTTTTTTATAAATATATGCTCAATATATTTGTTTTAATCAACAATAAATTTGGCATATAAATTGCATGCTATAAATATATATATTTTTAAGGGAGATATAATGTTTAAATCGATTATGATTTTATGTGGCCTTATGGCTACTTCTGTTCAAGCAGGCGAACTAAATTCTGGTGATACTGCATGGATACTCACTGCAACTGCATTAGTATTATTTATGACCTTGCCTGGTTTGGCTCTTTTCTATGGGGGTCTAGTTAGATCAAAGAATGTTCTATCAGTTTTAATGCAATGTTTTGCTATCGCATGTCTAATTTCAGTTTGTTGGGTTGTTTATGGTTATAGTTTAGCCTTTAAAGGTGACGGACTATTTATTGGTGATTTAAGTGCAATGTTTTTAAATGGGGTTGGAAGAGACTCCCTATCAGGCACTTTACCAGAAACCGTTTTTATAACTTTTCAAATGACTTTTGCAATAATAACACCCGCCCTTGTTGTGGGTGCTTTTGCTGAACGAATGAAATTTGGAGCAATGTGTGCTTTTTCAGTTGCATGGTTTACATTTGTATATCTTCCAGCCTGTCATATGGTTTGGGGCGGAGGATACTTAGGATCCCTTGGTGTTATCGATTTTGCCGGTGGATTAGTTGTTCATGCCACTTGCGGTGTTGGCGCTCTTGTTGCAGCAGTATATTTAGGCCAAAGAAATGGTTTTATGAAATCACCAATGCCTCCACATAATAGAACTATGGTGATGATTGGTGCATCTATGCTTTGGGTTGGCTGGTTTGGCTTTAACGCTGGTAGTGCTGTTGCTGCAGATGGTTCTGCAGGCATGGCTATGCTTGTTACACATATCAGTGCTTCTGTTGGTGCTTTAACCTGGATGGCAATTGAATGGATTAAATCAGGTAAAGCAACAATGATTGGCATAGCTACTGGCATGGTTGCTGGATTAGCTACAATTACTCCAGCATCTGGAACTGTTGGGCCTGCTGGTGCGCTTCTAATTGGATTTATGGCAGGTATAGTTTGTTTTTATGCCACTCAGGCTGTTAAGTCGTATTTCAAAATTGATGATTCGTTAGATGTTTTTCCAGTACATGGGGTAGGAGGAATTTTAGGAATAATAATGCTAGCTATTGTTGGTAATCCTGATGGTTTCTTAGGTTCTGGTGCATCCGGAATATCAGAAGATGGTGTGGTTGCGCAACTAGTAATACAGTTACAGGGAGTATTTATTATATGTGCTTATACCGCACTCATAACTTATGTAATATTAAAAGTTTTAAATATGTTTATAGAAGTTAGAGTCACTAATGAGCAAGAAGATATAGGTCTTGATATGAGTGAGCATAACGAACAAGGTTATAGTTTATAAAATAGAATTACTGTATTGATTTAAATAAAATGAATGCATATCGTCTTGCATGGTGTGCATTCTTTCTTTTAGATATTGCATAGCATTATCTATCTCTTCATTAGAAAAAGTATGATTAGGTACTTCTCTTCCCTGTATTAGGCAAGCCGCTATGTTCGTGGGATGTATTTTGTAAGATGTTTTGATTTCTTTCGTTAACTGTAACGCGATATCATCATAACTGTCTGATATAAAGGTCATCTTGCTTCCAATTGAAAGATGTACATTACCTTTTTGGCCCCTAATGCCATCAGCGATACTTAAAAGATCCTCTCTGGGTTCTTTTTCGTATTTACTATTTACTGATGTTAAATATAGCTCTCTTGTTTTGAGTAAATCATTAGGATCTTTTTCATATGAAATGGTAACTGGAACCACATTAAGATTATTGAAGCATTCATCTATACTGGACAGCTTTCTCCTTGATAAATGTATCATCTTCAAAACTGCAGGATCAGTGAAGTCTATTCCATCTTTTGATCTTCCCTGTTTCTGTGCTATCCATACGGATTCATTTTTATTTAAAATAGAATTACAAATAAATTCAGAAGCAAGCATTAAACTTTTGTAAATATCTTTTTTTGATTTATCACTTCTATCAATAATGAAGCTCTTGTTTAGACGCATAAGATCAGATGCCCAACTCTCAGTCATTAAATTATTTCCTACTGCATTATTTGTAGTCTGGAAACCGTTCTGATGAAGCTTTAAATTTAATAATGCTGAATCCAAAGTAATATCTCTATGGTTTGAAATAAAAAGATATCCTTTATTTTTATCTAAATTTTCAAGCCCTGAGACTGATAAGCTATTGATACTTTGATTAACAACATTAGAAACTATTGACTCAAAAAGATTTTGATATTCAAAAATTGAGCTGATATTTTTTGTTTTATGTTTTAAATACAAAGAAATTATTTTTTCTTTAAAAGGCAGTAAGGATATTAAACTACTATCAGAAGAATCTATTAAAGCTCTAATAACATTAACATTTGAGCAAAGACTTGATAGAACTGCTTCTACTTCGCTATCTTCGTAAGGCCTTATGGAATCAAACTTATTCACAGACAGGTAATTATTAAATTGTTAGTTTGTTATATTTTACATTATTAGTGTATACAATAACCAAACATGAAACCTTATCTGGATTATCAAGGTGTAGCTGTTTTGGCTCATAGAGGTGGTTCAATCGAATCACTTGAGAATACTATTGAATCATTTCATTACTCAAAATCTCTTGGTTGTGAGTTTATTGAAACGGATGTTCAAGTATCATCAGACGGAATACCTTATATTTTTCATGATGAAACACTTACAAGACTCTTAAATAGGGATGATGTATTTAGTTCTCTTCATTCGAACGAAATAGATAATCTTAAAATCTTTGATGAGCATTCTATACCTAAGCTTGAAACGGTTCTTAGAATGTTCCCTGATATGAAGTTTCAAATTGATGTAAAAACAGATGAAGTAGCAATGCCTGCATTAGCAATTATTCAAAAAAATAATGCTATGGATAGAGTTTGTATAGCCAGCTTTAATAGTAAGCGATTAAATTTAGTTAATAATAATTATCCAGATATTTGTATATCGATGGGGCCATATGAGGTTGCTAAAATGCTTTTATCTAGTTTTGGTTTATATAAAAAAAGTATCTTGGGTAACTGTCTTCAAATTCCTATTTATGAGTATGGAATTAAACTCGTAACAAAAAGATTTGTTAAATTTATTCATAGCAAGGGTTTGAAGGTTTGTGTATGGACAATCAACGATGAGAAAACTTTTAAGTATCTAATAGATATAGGGGTTGATGGAATCATTACTGACAAACCAAAGCTTTTATTTGAAGTGCTAGATTCAACTACTAATCAATAAATTTAATAAGTACTTTTTTGGCTATTATATAGATAGGAATAATAATAGAGGTCGTTATAAGTATTTCAACTAAGGTTGAATAATCCATTAAGCTCCTGATAAATGGAGCTAAAACAAAACCAGATATTGCACCTAAGATACTATAAAAAATTATTGACTCTTTGCTAAACAATTTCATTTTTTACTCTAGTCAGTAGTAATCCACCAATAATAAATAAAACTGCGATAGGAAGTAGAGCTATTCTTACGTTGCCATATAATGTTAAAAGAGTTCCAACCATCAATGGTCCTAGTATCGCCCCTGCTCTGCCCATAACATTATAAAGACCAAAAAATTCACCAGCCTTCTCTTTAGGAATAAGCTTTCCAAACATCCCTCTAGAACTTCCTTGAATGCCACCCTGAACAAAACCAACCCAAGCAGCTAACAAATAAAACTCAAATGCACTTGATAAGGTTGTGCTGTAAACAATAATACAAATATATGAAGCTATAGTGATATAAAGAACTAGCTTATCCCCATATTTGTTAGCTACATATCCCCATAAAAGGGTTGCAGGAAATGCTACAAACTGGACCAGTATTAAAGCTTGGATAATTGAACTGGTCTCTAAACCTAAGTTGAGTGCAAAAGTCGATGCTAAATATATAACAGTATGGGCACCATCAATGAACAAGAAAAATGCTATCAAGAATAAAAAAGCATTTTTGTATTGATAAACTGATTTCAGTGTATTAAAAATATTTTTAAATGAAGAACTAAAGACGCTAATTGAATGCTGTTCAGTCTTAGTTTCTTTGAAGTTCAAAAACAATGGTATTAAAAATAAAAGCCACCAAATTGAAACCATTAAGAAGGAAACTCGAATAGCCTCTGCCTGTGAGGCTAAACCAAAAGAGCTCGGATATATGCTCATTAAAGCATTCAACAAAAATAATGCCCCTCCCCCAAAATATCCCCATGCATAACCCTGGTTAGAAATAATGGAAAAATTATTAGGTGAAGTTATCTTTGTTAAAATTTTGTCATATGGGATTTGCGCAACACAAAAACAATAATTGGCAATACCAAAAAAGATAAGAGCATAAAGCCAAGAACCAACATCAATAAAAAAAAGAGATCCAACAAAAAGAGCTCCTATTATAGTAAAGATATTTAGTGCACTTTTAGTTGATCTATTAATATCTGTGTATGCACCAATAACCGGACCTGAAAGCAGTATTAACGTATTGCAGATAACTAATGTCCAATTTAAGTATATAGATGCTTCAACTTTAGGCATCGTAGATGCCCAAAATTCAAGATAGAAAATTGGAAAGAATGCTGCAACCACAGTCGTAGCAAAGGCTGAATTACCTGCGTCGTAGGCAATCCATGATTTAACTGTTTTTGTAAAAGTTTTTTGTGAAGAGGTGTCCAAGATAGCTCACTTTAAATTTATATTTTTTATTTTATATGGAATAACCTTGTAAATGACTATATTTTTGATATATTTTTTATAGGGAGGAGAGAATCATGAGTGATAGTCAAACTATTAAACTCGGTGGATACTTTGTAATGGGTATAGGTTCTATAGTATTTTTATTAGGACTTGTTGCTTATATCTATTATTAGCCTGGAGGCCAACTAAGAGATCTGCCGGATAGAAGATGCAAATGCAGGTGAAATACACTTTGACCTGCTTTAGCTCCATTATTAATAACAATCCTAAATGTATTATCTAGATTTAATAAATCTGCTACCTTCCCAGCCACTAACATCAAATGGCCTAAAGTCGCCTTATCCTCTTCTAAACCATCAGATAACTTTGGAATAACTTTCTTTGGGATAATTAATAGGTGTGTAGGAGCTTGTGGTTGTATATCTTTTATAACAATTGAGAGTTCATCTTCATAAATTATATCTGCAGGAATCTCTCTATTTATAATTTTTTCGAATAAAGTTAAAGACATTAATAAGAATTAAAAAGCTCTAAAGAATCTATAGCCAATATAAAAAATGGCAGCAGTCATAAGAATGGCTAGAAGAATAATAAGTAAATCTCTTAAGGTCTGCAAAAATCTACCCTGCTGCTTGGCTTTAACCAGCTGAATTAATAGATAAACTAAAGCTATGGTGCTTACAACTAATATAAAAATACTTAACATAATATTATCCCAGTACTGAACCTACTCCTGTTACTAAAAAACCTAATGCTAAGCCCCAACAAATACAAGCAATAACATCAGCCACATAAAATCTTACAATCTTTAGATCAGAAATACCAAGTAAAAATGGAACTATAGGTCTTATAGCGGGAATAAATCTTCCTAAAATTACAGTATATGATCCAGTTTTATCTAAAAATTTTTGAGCTCTAGCTATCATTTTTTTTCTTTTAGCTACAACCTTTGTTGACATAATCTGAGGGCCAATGGTTTTCCCAAACATAAATCCAAGCATATCACCTGCATGCGCTCCAATAATCGCGACAGGAACAATAGCAGTAATTGGCATTAAATCTGTATTGTAAATAAGGATACAGACTGAAAAGAGAATTGCGCTGGAGACTATAACTCCAGATAAAATAAATGATTCAAGGAAAGCAAAAAACAAAACAAATATCCACGCATATTCGGCATTAGCATTTAAATAGATTTCTATTTTTTCAAACATACATTAGTCAATTATTATCAATGTATGTATTTTACTTTATTTAAGCAGATAGCTTATAGTTTACATACACATTTTTGGACAATTTAAATGATAAGCGAATTCTTAATCAATGTATCTGATAATCAAATTAATGACCTTCATAAGAGAATACAACAAACAAGATGGCCTGATGAAATAAATGATCAATATTGGTCTCATGGAACAAAAATGTTATTTCTTAAAGACCTTTCAAAATACTGGGTAGATGAATTTAATTGGAAAGATCAAGAAAAAAAGATTAATGATATAGGCAGCTTTAAATTTAAAACAAACTCAGGTTTGAGTATTCATTTCTTACATGCTAAATCTGATCATAAAGATGCAGTTCCTCTTGTAATGACGCATGGCTGGCCTGGCAGTATCCAAGAATTCATTAAAATCATCCCAATCATCCAACAGGAGTCTAAAACTCCAGTAGATATTATTTGTCCCTCACTTCCAGGTTTTGGCTTTTCTGATAAACCCAAATCAACTGGGATGAACTCCAAAGAGATTGCAAAATTACAACACGAGTTAGTCATGGCGCTGGGATATAAAAAGTATGTGGTTCAAGGAGGAGATTGGGGAGCTACAGTGAGTAAATGGATGGCTGAGCTATTTCCAGATCATTGTATTGGAATTCATTTAAACCTTGTAATAGCCTTCCCTCCTGAAGGTGAGAATGCAATGGATGGAATAACGGATCATGAATTAGCTATGTTAGAAAATTATAATAAATATAAAGAAAATGGTTTTGGGTATTATGAAATTCAGAAAACAAAGCCGCAAACTATAGGCTATGGTTTAAATGACTCTCCAGTTGGTCTAGCAGCATGGATTTCTGAAAAATTCTATGGGTGGTTTGAAGGAAATGATAACAATCTTGTTGTTACTAATGATGAGGTCTTAAGTATTATTTCTTTATACTGGTTCACTGAATCAATAACATCGTCTGCAAGGCTTTATAAAGAGAATGGAGATTTTGGGTTTTCTTTTAATTCAATAAAGCAACCTATGGCTGGAGCAATATTTAAAAAAGATATAATGCTACCTCCAAAAGTATGGGCAGAAAATATTTATAATATAGTTCAGTGGAATGAATATGAAGGTGGACATTTTGCAGCTATGGAAAGACCAAAAGAACTATCAGATGATGTTATTAAGTTTATAAATAAATTAGAGCTCTAAAGCTTTAATAATTTCTTCAAAAGAAACATATTTAAAATTCTGTCTCTTTACTATTTTTTTACCATCATTTGTACCGTCTTGAACTACTAGCAAACCTTTTGGATATTTACTATTAAGTCTTGTGCTAACCACATCAATACCGTCAGTATCATTTACATTGTCAATTTTTCCTGAGTGTCCAATCTTAAAGCTGCCTAAATAGTTATAAGGCTTTGAACGATTGTATACGTTAAAAGAATTATCTCCCTGAGATGAAAGTAAAATGTAGCCCTCATTTGTTGAAGTTTTATAGATGGTAACACCCTCAGGATCATCATCAATATTTCCCGACCTTGAATCAATAATTACAGGATTTGAGAAATCTAAGTTCGAATTTATATCATATGCTCTAAGTATTCCTCTATCTTGTTCTTCAGAAATAAGCAGAGTTCTGTTTTCATCATCATAAACACAACCCTCTGATTGAGCAGCATTTGCATTATTGAATGTTTTTAATAATGATAAGCCGCTTTCGTTGTAAGACCACATTTGAACTCTAGAACCCTCATCTTCGGTTATAAAAGCTATCACACCAAATTCTTGATCATATCCAGAACAAACTCCATATACGATCATATTGGTACTAGCCTTAAAAGAAGGATTCTTTTCAATATTAAATTTTTTTGATTTAGCTAAAGCATCCATTGCTTCATCTTCGTATATCCACAAGTCCAAAGTGCTAGTTGATCTATTTGAAGCAAAAATAAATGTATATGAGCCAAAGTCATCTAAATTAACTGATCTAAGATCAATGTTATTTATATTTCCTAATTTTGTGTAACCAATTTTATTTGCATTTAAATCATATGTATAAACTCCACTTTTTTTATCAGTTCCAAAAATAAGCGAGTTAGTAGTTGATATATTATTTATCCATATTGCTGGGTCGTCAGCTGCGTCGCCTTTGGTTATGACCTGCGGAGTTTCAGCATTTGGATTTACAACATATACGATTTTGTCTTCAGGATCACCCAAAACAAGAAATGAAAAAGAAAATAGAAATGAGATATATAGTTTTTTTAGCATAAATAGGTTTTAAATAAAAAAGGCAACGTTTTCACGTTGCCTTTTTTAGTTTAACGAGAATTACAGATTATATCTTATACCAATTGAATATGTTCTACCGTACTCATCATATTGAGATAGTCTATTTGGAGTTCCCCAATAATAAAATTCAGGTTCATCTGTAATATTACTAATATCAAATTTGATGCTCATTTGATCATTAATCTTATACTTAAGATTAAAGTCTATTTGAGTGTGGTCATCTGTATATCTGATATTATTATTATCTAAGTCTTCCTGTATAGTTTCGGCATCATCATCAGCAAGATAGTCTAAGTAAGGCGATCTTGAAACAGCTGATAGTCTGATATCAAACTTATTTTTATCATAACCTAAAGAGATATTTGATACATCTTCTGATAATTTTCTAAATGGAAATGTTACCGTTCCGTTATCTACAGCTAAGGAAGAATTTCCATCAGTTTTAGTAACATTCATTGAAAGAAACAGACCATCAAAGGGTTTAGGCAGCATATTTAACTCTTGAAATATATTAAATTCAAAACCATCAACCTCTGAATCATCTGTATTTACATATGTTAGTAATTCATCAAACAGCAAACCATTTATAGTTGTATTAGCAACAGCAAGAGGATAAATTGCATTTTCTATATCTTTCCTAAAATATCCAAATGATGCAAATGATCCTTCTCCATAATATTCAATGGATAGGTCAAAATTAGTTGCCTCATACGGATCAAGATCAGGGTTACCCATCTCACCTCGATAATTACCATCATCTCTCTCAGTGATATCTGCAATTAAATTTGCCTGACCAAAGCCTGGTCTAGATAATCCTCTCCAAACTGCACCTCTTACAATAGTTTGATCATTTAGGAAATATTTTACATTCAAGCTTGGAGATACAAAAGTATAACTTTTTGATGCAGTTAAAACATCATTTACATCACCATCATTATATCCAAGAGTATCGTAATCAGTATCTTCAACTCTGATACCTGCGATTACAACTGCTTTATCAAACTCCATTGTGCCCATAACATATAGTGCTGTGATATCTTCATTGGAAGTAAAATCTTCTTCAAAATTATCATAGTCAGGTCCGCCTGTATATTGGCCTTTTCTTGCATATAGAAGATTTTCATTTGCGTGAGGGCCGTAAGCTTGTCCAGCAAATGGCCAAGATCTTGTGTAAGGTCCAAACTGAGATTGAAGTAATGCTTGTACATTATCATCATCAACTTCTATTTGATTGCTATCACCTTTCTTCTCTCTTGATCTGTATTTAAAACCATACTTCACAGTTGTTGGTGCGTCCATAAATGTAAAACCATCTTTAGTCATGTCAACACTAAAAGCAGTTTCAGTATCTTTGATTAAGCCCCAGTCCTCTTCCCATGCATCAACGTTCAAATCTGCGTAAAGAACACCTTGAGCATATGAGGAAAGAGCTAAGCCAACTTTTTGAGGATTCTGATAAAAGAAAGTACCACAAGGACCTCCACAATCATCTGTATCAATTCTTTCACTTCTAAATGTTACGTCAACGTTATCCGTATCATTTTCTTCAGCATAAGAGTGACTAAACTGTATTTCTGCAAACCAATCATTTATTAAAGTTTCTCCACCGAATATTACAGTTCTAATATCTCGTGTCTCAATTCTTTTTCTAACTTCCGCATCTCTTCTTATTCTATTAATTTCACTTGAGCCTGCAAATACGTTTCCTGTTCTAAGAGAACCAAACTCTTCTTTGTTTCTTAATTCATCATCCTCATAATGGTTATATAAAAAGTTTGCATAAACTGAAGTGTTATCATCGATAACCATATCAATATCATAAGTAATACCAGTTCTTTCTCTTGTTAAATCATAAAATCTCATTTCCCAATCGTCATCAAGAAAGATATTTCCATTGTCGGTATCCCATGCAGGAAAGCCAGTTTCGTTATTGTAGGTAACTATTTGTTTACTAGCATAGGTAACACCTAAGACGTGACCAACATTGTCAGAAATCATGGATCCATACGTTAAAGCCATTTTTGGATTATCGCCATTCTTTGATTGGGTATTGTATGAAGTATCTAATTTAACTTTTAACAGTGTTCCATCAAGCGAGGTAGCTCTTTTAGTATTAAATTCAATTCTGCCGCCTATTGAGTCAGCATCTTTATCAGCTGTTAAAGTTTTATAAACCTCTATAGAATCAAGTAACTCTGTTGGTAATCCATCAAGCATCACTGTTCTTCCACCCTCTGGAGCAGGAACAAGTGCACCGTTTACCGCAATTGAATTAAGGTCACCAGATATACCTCTGATATTTACATATCTACCTTCACCTTGATCATTTTCAACCGTAATACCAGATAGTCTTCTAATAGCTTCAGCTGCAGTTGTATCAGGGAAATCACCTAAAGCATCTGAGTCTACAACTGACACAATTAGATTAGAATTTCTTTGCTTATCAATTGCAGATATTAAACTTGCCTTAGTACCAACAGTTATAACCTCTTCAACGCTATCTTCTGACTCTTGTGCAATAGAAGAAATAGAGATTGATATTAATGTTAAAACAGAAAATAATTTTTTGTACATAGTTTACCTCTTATTTGTACTTTAGAAACACAATTTATCATTGACATTAATTACATGTCGTACATTCGTGTAAATTTTTGTAACATCTTCGAAACATAAAAATTTATAGATTTACATTTATGCGACAAATGTCGATAATAAAAAGATGCGAAGCCCTCCAAAACAAAGTAGAAGTAAGTTAAGAATTCAAACCATAATTGAAACCGCTGAGAAAATTTTGCTTGATGAAGGTATTGATAATATAACTATTGCTTACATATCAGAATTATCAGGACTTAAAAGAACTTCTACCTATAAATTCTTCCCTACTCCAAAATCATTAAAATCAGAGATGTCTAATATTTATATAAATGAGTGTATAAAAGACTTTAGATCTAAATCTGAGAATATTAAAACTGACAACCTTTCAGTAATTGTCTTAAGGTGTGTTGGCATTCTTTTCGAATACTTTGATAATAATTTAAAAGCTCAAAAACTTGTTTTATCTAATGAGTTTAATCCTTCTTTAGAAAATAAAAAATTTAATGAGTTGTCATTAGCTATCCAGTCCTTTGTTGATATGAATATTGATTTACCTGAAATGTTTAACAAAGACGGTGTATATAGAGTATTTACTCAAATTATAATATCTATATTTTCATTGAATCTTAAAGAGAATGATTGCATAGATGAAGTTGGGAGAATTGAAGCTCATAGAGCTGGACATGCTTACTTACTTAGTTGGATAAACCAAAAATCATAATTTAAACATTAAAAATTAATCTAAGAATTACGTAAAATAATATACATAGAGTTGCACCTGCTGGAATTGTGATAAGCCATGAGGTAACAATTTTACCTATTGAGGCTAGATTAAGATGACCAACACCTTTTGCCAAACCCACACCAATGACTCCTCCAACTAAGGTGTGAGTAGTTGAAATTGGAAAACCAATATAAGAGGCAACTACTACCGTTGATGCGGTAGCTAATTCAGCAGAGAACCCTAAACTAGGAGTTAATGTCGTTATATTTTCACCAACTGTTTTAATCACATTTTTACCTAGTATAGTCAAACCAAAAACAATACCTATTGCACCAACAAAAAGTACCCATGGCTGCACACCAGATTGACTACTAATCATTCCCTCTGACTGCACTGTTGAAACTACTGCTGATAATGGGCCAATTGCATTAGCTACATCATTAGAACCATGAGCAAAAGCCATTGCTGAAGCAGAAATGATCATTAAAATAGCAAAAGCAGACTCAACACCGTTCTTTCTGATATTATCAGAATTTCTTAATAATAAGATATAAGTGACAAAAGCGGAAAGTAACCCTATCAAGATTCCAAAAAGAATAACCTCTTGATCATTTAAAATAAGACCTGTCTTTGATAGTCCTTTCTTTGCAATAACAAGAGATATAACTAAAGCAACATAAAAACTATAAAAAGGTATTATTTTAATAGCAGCTTTTCCTGGATTGCGTTTATCAAGTATTAATTTTTTTGCACTCAAAAATAATACAAAAGCGAGAATAGCTGAAACCAATGGAGATGTTACCCAGCTACTTGCTATACTTACAACAGTACCCCAAGATACATTACTATAGCCTTTAGAGATAATCACAAACCCAATAATAGCTCCAACTATTGAATGGGTAGTCGAAACTGGCCAGCCTCTTTTGCTTGCAAGTACAAGCCATAATCCTGCACCAAGCGATGCTGACATCATGCCAATAATAAAAATATCAGGATTTTTTTGATAAATAGATGGGTCAACTATACCTTTTCTTATTGTGGATGTAACTTCACCACCTGCTAAGTATGCACCTAAAAATTCAAAAATAGCTGCAATGATAATAGCCTGTTTCAAAGTAAGAGCTTTGCTACCGACTGAAGTTCCCATGGCATTAGCAACATCATTAGCACCTATACCAAAAGCCATAAAAAAACCAATTAACCCAGCTATTATGATGATTAATGTTGGATCCAAAAATAAATTTTCCATAAATATTAATTTAAATTAAAGAGACAGCAAGTATAATAAGTCATTGAAACCTTGATGTTACATTATTGAAAGTATTTCCAATTTTAAGTGCAATACTTATTTAGAACAAGAAACTCATACATAAAGATTTATGACCTTAATAAACTTAGACCAAGCTGAATATAAAAAACTTGATACAAAGGCTTATGCATTGGAAAAAAGACGTTTGCAGATTGAACTTCTAAAGCTTCAAGAAGATGTTATAAAAAATGATAGAAAAATTTGTATAGTCTTTGAGGGAAGAGATACTGCAGGAAAAAGTTCAGCAATTAAATTTTTTTCTGAGTATTTAAGACCAAATAATTTTAACTATGTTCAATTAGGCATTCCATCTAAATGGGAGTCATCTCATTGGTTTCAAAGATGGGAAAAGGTTTTACCTGAAAAGGGTGAAATCTCTTTTCTTGACAGATCGTGGTACACAAGAGCAGTAACTGAACCCATTATGGGATATTGCAATGAACGTCAGTACAGAACTTTTATGAAAAGAGTGAATGAGTGGGAATCAAAACTTATCAAAAACGGAACTGAACTTACCAAATTTTATTTTTCATTATCAAAGGACCAACAAGAGAGAAGAATGAATGCAAGAAAAAACTCTCAATTAAAGTATTGGAAGCTGTCAAAAAATGATGAAAAAATTGTTACTAAGTGGGATGCGTTTACTCTATACAAAGAACAAATGTTTAATAAAACAGCAACTGAAGAATCTCCATGGGTTTCAATAAATTCTAATAATAAAATGATTGGCAGATTAACTTCCTTAAGATATCTTTTAATTAAAACAGGGTATGAAAATAAAAAAATATTAAAACCAGCGAAATACTCAAAAGGCCTATCTAATTATAGCGCTTCAATTGAAGGTGTTAAGTTTGATAATCTTACTTATGAGCAGTTTATGATAATTACAAAATATAGTGATGATACATGATGAAAATTGCTTCAATTGATATTGGTACAAATGCTGTTAAATCAAAGATATTTAAGACTACGCCAACTTCTATAGAATTTATTGAAGGAATTCGATCACCCATTAGATTGGGAACTGATGTATTTACTAATGGATTATTAGCAAAAGATAAATTAGATCTTCTAGTAAAAACCTTAAGAAAATATCAAAAAAACTTTATTAAAAATAAAATATCTATGTATGAGATAGTCGCAACTAGCGCTTTTAGAGACACCCAAAACTCAGAGGAAGCCAGAAGATATGTTGAAAATAAAATAGAACATCCCATAAGAATCATTTCTGGTCTTGAAGAAGCAAAATTAATAAGATTTCACCCAAAGGCACAGTCTAGATCTAGCAAAGTGTATGTTGATGTTGGTGGTGGCAGCACTGAGATCTATATATATGAAAATAATAAACATATTATTCAATCCTTTCAGCTGGGTGCAGTCAGAGGCATGTTAAGCAAGGATGATCCTAAAGAATGGTTGAGATTAAAAAAATGGCTAAAAAAACAATCTAAGACTACAACACTTGTTGGATTAGGTGGGAATATTCGTTCATTTTTAAGCCTCAATAATACAAAAAAAATGAAATCAGAAAATTTTATTAAAGAGATTACAAATCTTAATAGCTTAGATGTTGGTACAAAAATCTCTGCTTACAAACTTCAAAAAGATAGAGCTGATGTAATAGATTTTGCGCTACAAATATATATAGAAATAATTAAAATTCTAAAAGTTCAAGAAATTAAATCAACTAAGTGGGGTGTCTCAGACTCTATTGCAGTAAAAACGTTTCATGAGTTGTATTCAAAGAAAATTTCAATATCTAGAAGTTAAATTCAAGAATTACACCAATACTATCATTAAAGTTTTTATAATTTATTTTATTTATCTGTAATTCTGTTTTATTTATAATATTTTCAGATAAAGTGATTGCACTAGACGCATCCTTTGCTTTAAATACTACTAAAACTGTTTCATCTGTTTTATCAATACTAAGATCAGAGATTAAGCCAGCTAAGTCATTAGCGGTGATCATTAAATTAATATTAGCTTCGTTAAGAACAGTCCTATCTAGATATAATTTTAATGTCGATACCCTCTTGTATACATATTCATAATCATTTTTTGCTTTAGTTAGATTTTTTTTAGATATTAAGTAGTTGTCATATATAGAATTAATATAAACCAAAATTACAAATAAAAAAATTAAGACTAAAGCTCCAAGTAATAATTTTTTTTCTCTGACCTGAAGATTATTTAAGAAGCTATTCATTGCTATACCCAACCTCGAGGATGCCATTTATAAACCCATCAATTGAATTAAGGTCATCATTTATTATGTCGATATTAAATCTTTCTGCATTATTTTTTAAAATATTAAATTGGAAATCAGGCATAGAATTTATTTTTATAGATACAACAGAAGTATTAACATCGATAGAAATGTCTGAAATATATTTAGATCCATATTTTAAAAATATATCTAAATCAGGTAATTCTATAGAAGAAAAATTTGATTCAGGTAATTGTTCTAATATTTGATCTATTTGCGATTTAGGAGCAATCACTCTATTTACATCTTTATCTATAGCTTTAAAAATACTAAAAGTTGAAGATGAATAAATCTTTGCATTAGTATTATTTTCATAAATTAAATACTTTGGTCCTGCCATAACAATAAATAGAGCCAGAATGCTCAATGCAATCTGTATTTTTGATAAATTCATTTTTTTATTAAATAATCTTAAAGAAATTTGTAATTTAAAAAAATTAGGAAGGGTATTAATATCTGAAAGATCAATGCTATTTATATCAAATGATTTATTTATAACTTTTTTACCAAACCTATTTAAAAGATCCTTATTGGTGCTAAAAATTAATGGATTAAAATTTGGATTTTTATTTAATACAATTTCTATATATTGGCTAAGGGAATTGTAATCTGATGCAAAACCAGTGTTATTTGAGTAAGAAATCATAAATCTGCCTTCAAACTCTGTTATTACATCATTTCCTTCAACCGCATTTATTAAATACTCAGGTAAAACATAGATATTTGTATTTAATTCACTCAAGGATGTATTTAGGTCTTTTAAGAAAAATTTATCTACAACATATGCGGCATTATTATGAAGAAAATAATCATTATTAGAAACTGGGTCAGCAAAAGATGAATCAACCTCAGAGATAAAATTAGCAATATTTATTTGTCTTGATAGTGATTTATTTTCTTCAAACTCATAAGAGGTTACTGTTGATGACGGAATTAGTACCAGAAGACTGTCAGACTCATTGAGTATATTTAATTCGGCAAGAGAGGAAATATTAAACATAGAGCTTTTAGGATTCGTTTGCTCATATACATTAATAGAATCTGCATTGTTGTTTAAAATATGTGCTATGTATTGGCTCATTTAAATACCATTATAAATTCTTGAAGTAATATAGCTATTATTATTAGCTCCATAGTAAATTTTACTTTTAGATTCTGAATAATAGCTCTCATATGAAAGACTTGTTACTAATTCAAAATGGGAAGAAGAAAAATTAAGGTAATTCTGAGACTTTTCTAACTTATATGATGGAAATAGATTTGACAATTCGTTTAAATTCTTAATGCCATCCTCAGGAATGTTATCAATAACATATTCAGCATCACTGTAAGGAAGGTTTTCAAATAAAGAGCTTAGGAGTAAAGACTTATTCCCTGTAATCGTATTTATATTAATAGATAAATCATTGTGAGGAAGTGCACAGAAGTATTTCATAAAGACCTCCCAGCCTATAGCTCTAATTGCTGGCAAGCTTTTAATTTCTTGAATACTATAAAAAATTCTTCCTGATGTGTATTCTTTTGGATTATTAAGTGGTCCTGAATAATAGTAATCTTCAAGGCCAAAAGCTCTTGGGTTATCATCCTCATCAATCCAATCAATAATTTGATCAATAGCTTCATCTATTAAATTATTTTCAACCTCGCTAAAAATTAACAATCTCTCAAAAATAACAATGTTTTCTTTATTAGGTTTATAAGTGTTCTTAGTTTTTTTAACTAAAGCATTGATATTAAAGCAATTTGAGGCATCTATAATTTTTCCACTAACCAAACCCTTTTGTGTCTCAAATATAAAATCACTACTAAAAAGAGCATTATTATTAGCATGAACTTTTGAATTAAACCTTAATTCATTGTCAATTTTTTTTAATGCTAATGATTCTATGCTTGAAAAAATATTTAAAGATACCGTTTGGAATTCTAAATACTGAGCCCTTTTAAAAGAAACAAAGTAGTTATTACCAATTACTACGGCAATAGAGGACAGCAATAAAACAATAAGGAGGACTGAAATTAATACAACTCCTTTAGTTTTGTAATGCATAATCAATATTTGGATTAATAATCCAGTTATAGTCTTTATTGTCTAAACTGAACTCAATCTTTATTAGGGTTGGTATTTTTTTTGAGGTAATTGGACTAACCGGCCAAGATTGATGCCATTTATTTTCATTCAAGAAAGATAATTGAAGCTTATCAATATCATTTATGATAATTGACTTTGAATACTCATCTTGGTTATATGGGTTTAAAGAGTAATATTGTTTTCTAACAAAACTCTTATCCTCAACCACATACTGAACTCTTTTAAGAGGAGATACTTCATTTGAAAAAGACTTTACTTTAGTTGTAAACATTAAATTATCTGAGTTCAATTCACTAATAAATGTTCCATACATCTTATTGCCATAGAAATCTTTTATAGAAACATTAGCAATTTGCCTGATATCTCTTCTTAAAATACTAGATGCTAAGTTAAGTTCTTTTATTGAGTTTAGGCGTTGAGTAGACTCTTTCTCAGACTCTAATGAAGATTGTAAAATATTTGAGGTGATTATAGCTATCATTGACAAGATGATTAGGGTCACTAATACCTCTATTATGGTGAAGCCTTTATTATTCATTTACTATAAACCCTTCTGTTCTATATATGTATCTCTCAGAATCTTTTAATTTAATTAGTATTTCGTATTGTATAAAATCTTTTGTATCGCCTTCTTTAAAATTTTCTTGCCACTCCCAAGTTTTTCCACCCATCTCCATATAACCATCCCTATATGAATTAATACTTGGTTTTTCGATAGAATGTATTAATGCAATCCTATTATTTGCAACCTCTTTAGATAGATAATGATCTTGTAAATTAAAAATAGAAACGTTGGTTGATAAAATTAAATTATATAAAACTATTATTGACGTGCTTAATATAAATAAAGCAACAACAACTTCGATTAGACTGAAGCCTTTGCTAATTCGAGGTGATTTCAGAAATAATTTTTCCATTTGTATTTATAGTAATTTGTTGAGTGTAGTCATTAAGAAAAATATTAATAATTCCACCTGAGTTTTCTCCGGACGGATAAAATATTAATAAAGGTAAATCCTCTTCGTAATTTTCAAAATCAATTATAGACCCATCAGACGATTGATAAGTTTTTCTAAATTGAGATAAATCATTCCAATTATTAGAATATGGGT
>ERZ802822.906-NODE-906-length-19775-cov-13.985684_pt1 | contig 19775 bp, 20 predicted proteins | sample MGYA00345649_ERZ802822 | MGnify/ENA primary metagenome ERZ802822 (study PRJEB30503, sample SAMEA104212359) | marine metagenome | biome: Westerlies Biome; feature: [SRF] surface water layer (ENVO:00010504) within the epipelagic zone...; material: water...
TTTGGTGTGTAATGCCGATCGTGATGCAGACGGTTTCTTTGGTGAAATGAAGTTCAGCGAAACTTTAATTCCCTATGATTGGCATACAGACTGGATACCATCAAAAGTGGAGGAAATGATCGAGGTCATGAATAACTCATCAATTCCAGTGGGTCATGAAAGTTGTAAAAACTGCGCTTATGCCAAGCAAAGATCTTTATTTAATGCCTAAGATTTGCAGTTACTCGCAAAAAGCTCAAGAATATAAGCCTAGGAGGATATGAACTATGAATGAAATAATATACCCAAACTGTCGCAAAGCCTTCAAAGTTAATGAATCCGGTTATGTGTTTATGCTTGTCTAGCTCCTTATTTTCGCCCGGCCATTTTTGTTTTCTACCAAGTTGCAGTTAGCCTGCGTAGCCAAACAATCGCGGCAGCCAGAGAACGAGCTCTGGAAATAAAACCAATCCTAAAAGCGCAATCATAAGAGCTACAAGGAATGGCCAAATTTCATGGATGATTTCGGATAATTTAATACGTGTTACTGCATTTAGAACAAACAGTAACATACCGTAAGGTGGAGTAATTAACCCGATCATGCAGTTTACTATTGCAACGACCCCGAAGTGTACGAGGTCGATACCTAACTCGCGACAGGTTGGTAAAAAAAGTGGAATGATAACCAAAATGATTGTGGTTGCATCTAAAACACATCCCAGAAGCAGAAGCAGCAAGTTAACACCGAGAAGAAACAGAAGCGGGTCGATATCAAGTCCAACCAAACGTTGTGCGAGTAAGCTTGGAATATTTTCTGAGGCGACAACGTAGTTTAGGATGAGCGCACCACCGATTACTAGTCCGACCGCCGCTGAAGAACGAGCACTTTCAATAAGGATGTTATAAAGCGTGCTGAAGTTAAGTGCGCGGTAAAAGAATGCTGCAAGCATCAATGCATAAAATGCTGCCACAGCAGCGGCCTCTGTAGGTGTCGTTACACCTCCATAAATTCCATAGAGCAGGATGGCTGGCATTAACAGTGCGGGAAATGCCTTTGCAGTGCGTAAAGGCAATTGTGACAGTGGAACCGGCTCTTCAAGTGCAAACCTGCGACGGTGGGACAAGTAGGTATTCATACCCATCAGCACAGAGCCCATCAACAGGCCAGGAATGATACCACCTAGAAATAGGTACCCAATAGAAGTGTTGGATACTAAGGCATAAAGGACCATCGGTATAGACGGTGGGATAATGGGGCCAATCGTAGCTGAGGCGGCGGTGATGGCGGCCGCATAACCACGCGTGTAATGCCCACTTTTAGTCATCATCTGAATGATGATCTTTCCTATCCCGGCGGCATCAGCGACAGCAGATCCCGACATGCCCGAAAAAATCAACGAGGCCACAATATTTACATGTCCTAGTCCCCCACGAAACCGCCCTACGAGAGCAACGCAAAAACTTAAAAGCCGATCGCTGATAGTCCCGGCGTTCATAATATTCGCGGCGACAATAAATAATGGTACCGCGAGCAGAATGAAACTTTGATACAGTCCATCCATCAAGACTTTGCCCGCAATTCCTATCCCCTGACCCGCTGCAAATAAATAGGCTATGGATGCAACCAGAATGGCATAAGCAATTGGTGCACCGATACCAGCAAGGAAAAATAGCGTGCCCAGACAGATAAGGAATTCGATACTCATTTTGTTCTGTCTTCCAAGCTCTCATAGATTGGTTCTTCGAGCCCGTAACGGATTGCGCGATAGACGACGAACCCATAACGAATGGACACAGCGATTAGAAAAAAGATGTATATGGAATAGATATCTCTCATCCGAACCCAGTCGCCAAACAGGTTGGACAATGTTGCAGTCTTCTTTAGCCGCAAAATATGAAATTTGGACCATGTTGGTTCTAACGAAAGGATCAATGCAGTACAAATAGCGGTACCAATTATAATAAGGAAACAGCGTTGCATCCTTGGCCCTGCAACCTGAAATAGAATGTCAAAAGTGACATGATCTTGTTCGCGGACAACAAAGGCATTTCCCCAGAAAACCAGCCAAACCCACAACAGCAAACAAAATTCCAGTGTCCAACCGTAAAGTGAAGGATCAAGAAAAGGAAACCGCTGGGGTAGCCATTCCAGACGTGCAGAATAGCGCACGACGATCTGTAAAATGAAAGTAGCAAACATCGCAGCCATCATTGCTGCAGCAATGGCTTGCGCCAAGCGATCTAAGTAGGTCTGCAGTTTCTTCATGTAGGCACTCCGAAAATAGACAACATCTATTTTACTAATAGGGGGACGGGATAAACCCGTCCCCCTTTCGACTGTTGCGTTTGAAGCTAGTTTCCGAGTGCATTGATCTTTTCGAGTACCCCGTCTGGCCAGCTTGCAGCAAGTTCAGAGCCTGCATATTGTGCTTGAACGTGATCACGAAACGCTTTTAGATCAGGTTCGTAAACTGCCAGTCCTTGTTCGGTCAGAAATGATACCAGGGTTGCTTCTTTTTCTAACTGTGCCTGACGCCCGCTTTCCGCTGCTGCTTCTGCAGCAGCCTTAACAGTAGCTTGTTGGTCAGCAGTTAATCCATCCCAGACAGATTTCGAAAAAGCAACATAGTTTAGATCAACTAGGTGCGAGGTTAAAGCAATCTGCTTGGTCACTTCATAAAACTTAGCGTCCACGACTGTGGGCAGCGGATTATCTTGCCCATCTACCGAACCTGTTTGAAGTGCCGTGTAAACCTCAGTAAATGCCATTGGAGTCGGGTTGGCTCCCAGCGCCTTTCCCAGAAACTGCCAGGCGTCAGTACCAGGCATCCGCAAGTTAACGCCCGCTAAATCTGCTGGTGTACGTACCGTCAACTCGTCTTTTGTTTGACGCAAATTCACGTGGCGTTGTCCAAGGTACATAACTGCCAACAGTTTTACGCCAAGCTCGTCTTCGACCTTTTGTTTGAATGGGTCCATAAGGGGATCATTGAACACAGCGACCTGATGGGCGGCATTTTGATGGACATAACCAGTAGCAAATATGGTGAACTCGGGGAAGAATTGACCAAGCTCTTGCGCAGAAGTAATCGACATCTCCAGATCACCGGACGCAATAGTTTCCAGTTCGGACCCTTGTGCGATTAGCGAGCCGTTATAATGAGGTTCGTAAGTAGCAAATTCGGCAACAGCTGGCGCGAAGACCTTTGCAAGCGCAATTGACCGTTGATCGGTTTCAGACGCGGGTGTTGACATGCGCAGAGTTACGTCGGCTGCAAAGGCCGGAACGACTATTGCAGCGGCAGTAAGCGCCGATAGTGTGTATTTCGTAAATTTTGTAATCATTGCAATTCCTCCATATTAATACGCGGACATATCCGCATTTTTATTCGCTGAAAAAATCATCCAACGAAATTCATTTTACATCCCCAATGCACGTCGCTTGGCGCTGTAAATATGAGTTTGAAGGGCCGCCACGGCGCCCTGTGTATCGCAGGCCTTAAGCGCAGCTATAACTGCGAGATGTTCATCCAAAACCGACACTACAAGTTCTGGCAACATCCTAGTATCGCTATTTCGGATTAATCTGATTTTTATGGTATTGACGCGGTAAGTGTCTGAGATCAGCGCGTTCTCCATCCGGTCAACAATAAATTCGTGAAAATTCCAATCGATCTGTTGAGCGGTTTTCAGGATGTCAGAAGATACAGAAAAACTGGCTTCCTTACGTAACTTCTGATGTTGGTTTTCAAGGTTTTCGATTTCTTTTTTCGGAGCAGCCGTACAGAATTCTGCGATTGCCTCGCTCTCGATAATAGAACGCAATTGAAAGGCATCACGGACAAGCTTTACGTCGATTGAAAGGACTTGTAACCCTCTTTTTGAAACGGTTTTAATAAGACCATCCGCTTCCAGCCTAGGTACCATTTCACGGATGGCGCCAAGAGGCATTCCTGTCAGTTCGACAAGTTCACGCTGAGATACAATCTGGCCAGGTTGAATGTCGCGCGATAGCAATTTTTCTGTAAAATTGGAATAGGCATGGTCGCGAAGGCGCAGGGTAGAGATTGGTGTCATGTTCTTGTCATTTTCTGGCCGAACCTTGCCTCAATGGACGCCTTAGCTTTTGGAGCCAAGGGCTGTAAGGGAGCTCGTAAATGACCCCAATCCAGATTACCCGTCATTGCCACTATTGCTTGTTTTAAAGCTGGAATGACCGGATGGGAAACAATTAAGTCCACGTCAGCGAAAAGGTCGACATCCGCCGCGTGAGAGTCAAATAGTGTTCGAAGACGATTTGGGTAGAGGTTAGCCATGCCGCAGATGGAACCAGCGGCACCTAGGGCGGCTGCCTTGTGCAAAAGGCGCTCATCCCCAACCAAAACTGGAATTTCTTGGCTTTCTAAAGCCGCTCTAGTGTCATCCCATAGTCCTGCGGAATCCTTTAAAGCTATTACGCGATTATGAAATTCTTTTCGAAGTTTCAGGATCAGATTGAAAGATAACGGTACGTGAGTGATTTGAGGGATATGATAAAGTATGAACTGTGCTGACGGGTCTGCTTTTTTGAATAATTGGGCATGCCAGTCAAACAATCCTTGGTCATCTAAATTCTTGAAATAATAAGGCGGTAGTAGCAAAAACCGTTTGATACCAAGTGCCATTCCTTGGTGAACCTGCATTAGTACATCGTCAACCGCTGAAGCGCACAATCCTAGTGTTATCCGATCTGCCTCAAGCCCACTGTCTAAAATAGCATAAATGGCTTCTTGCCGCTCATCAAAACCAATTGATGCGCCTTCGCCTGTTGTTCCGAACATCGTGACGCCGTCTGAACCGTTTTGAAGTACATGGTGCGCATGAATACAAAGGAGCGAAAGATTTATACGATTATCGCTATTGAAAGGTGTTAACAGTGCTGTTGAGATACCAAATTGGGTTATTGTTGCCTCCAAAAATAATAATATTAGAAAATTAAAGTATCGGATTAAATTTAAAATTGCAAACTTATTAGCAATGTAACATGTTAGTGATATAAAATAGTTAATTGTTCAGCCGGAGATTTGAATGTAATGCCAGAGATCCTTTGCGGCGGGTTGATAGCTGTAGATTTGATATTCGAAATTGGTGACTTCCCTGCTAAAGGTACTAAAAACAGAGCATTGTCATCTAGAATGTTAATAGGCGGCGGAGCTTTGAATTCGGCTTCAACAATTGTAGGTCTTGGTGGGCAAGCAGTTCTTGCGGGTGTGATTGGAGACGACATACTCGGTAATTTTCTGAGAGACGAAATCTTAAGATGTGGTATCAATGACCGACTGGTGTATACAAAAATAGGGTCAGTAACATCGCGCTCGGCAAATCTGATTTCACCAGATGGTGAGAGAACTATCATTAACCATCGTGATGATGATCTGGCAAAAGCGGAAATTGAAATCCCAACTGAATTTTTATTTGATGCTGCGTTAGTTGATACCCGTTTGCCTAAGGCAGCCTTGCAGATTGTGGAGGCCGCTAGACGCCGCGGCAAATCGGTAGTTGTCGATGCAGAGGCACCCGTCGCTGATGCCATTCCAGTACTAAAGAAAGCAAGTCACGTGGTATTTTCTCAGCAGGGATTGGCTGACTTTGCGGGCGAAGGTGGCGGCGCACTTGAAAGGGCGATGCACCAACTTGGCGGTTGGTGTGCAGTCACAAGGGGCTCTCTACCTGTTCTCTGTCATGATGGTCAGAATCTATTTGAAGTGCCTGTTTTACCAGTCGCCGCGATGAATACGCTTGGTGCGGGCGATGTTTGGCATGCAGCTTTTACACTGTCGTTGGCAAATGGTCAGTCAGAGATTGAAGCGGTTCACTGGGCGAACGCTGCAGCATCCTTTACAGTTACTAGACCTTTATACTGTGAAGTACTGCCGACTGCTGCTGATGTGTCTCAAATTTTAAAAGATAAAAAGAAAAAATGAGGCATATAAAATGAATACTGAACAAAATGCTTCCCTTACGCTGAACGGAATCAAGGTTCCATGCTCCATGGTGGGCAAGTTGACCGTTGCGGACAAGGACGTTTATCTTGGCCGGCAGTTGTCCGAAGAAGGTTACCTTCTTTTGCGCGATGTCCACGATCCTGATGAAGTTGCTGCTGCCCGGACTGAAGTTTTGCAACGTCTGGCCGAAGTTGGCGAGATAAATGATCCTTTTGATGATGGCATAGCGTCGGGTACTTCGTATCGTCGTAATTCTTATCCTAAAAAAGAGGACTTGGGGCGCTTCTGGCGCTCGGTCAGTGAGGGCCCAGCAGTCCGCGCCGTAATAAATGGCCCGCGTATCACAAATGTGATGAGCAAGCTTTTCCAAGAACCTGCCACGCATTTCACATTCGCGTGGCTACGTACAATGATAAAAGGTCGCGCCAGCCCTCTGCACATTGATCATCCTTATATGAACCGTGGTTCGAAACGGCTGGTAACTTGTTGGACTCCATTTTCTAGCATATCTATGAGCAATGGGCCCCTTTATATACTTGAGGGATCTCATAATTGGAGTGATATTCGAGAACAATTTGAGGGCCATGATGTTGATTTAGATCCGTCTCGCCCCGGTCACATCGAAGAAAGTGCGGTTGCTCTGGCAAAGCGTAAAAATAGTAGGATTTTAACATCCGAATTCGGGCTTGGAGACTGTCTGATCTTCGGCATGTTTACTGTACACGGTTCATTTGACAATAATTCTAAAACCGGCGCGGTCCGGATTTCCTGTGACACTCGATTCCAACCTGCTTTGGATCCGATGGACGAAAGATTTTCTGGACTTAATCCTCCAGCACACAATGCGCTTGGCTACGCCTGCCTATCAGCGTCCTTACCATTGACCGAAACTGCTATACGGCGCTAAGAGGTTTGACATCGATGAAAGGCATTGTTCCAAGCTTAAACACTCCTTTCGATCTTAATGGCGCTCTCGATCTTATCTCACTCCGCCGGTTGGTAAATCACACGGTTGAATCTGGATGTGGTGGGATGTTGGGGCTTGCGGTTGCGGGAGAACACGCGACGCTAACTATAGAAGAAAAAACCAAATTTATTGAAGTCGTAACCGACACAAATGCCGGACGGATCCCTTTCATCGTAAGTGTAACTGCGCCTGAAGCCGAGGTCAGCCTTGCACTTGCAAAGATAGCCGCCAATTTCAATGCTACTGGTGTTTGCGTGCAGTTGCCTGCTAAATTCTCCCGCAAAAAAAACCTCGAATTTCTGCAGAGCCTAGCGCGACATTCAATGGGCTCATTGATGGTGCAAGACCTTGACTGGACAGGTGACGGCTTGTCGATCTCCGATATTCAATTTCTTTTTGAGAGGGTAGATCAATTTTCATGGATTAAGATCGAAACCCAAAATGCGGGGCCTAAATATTCGGCCGTCCAGCGATCAACTAAGGGCGCTTTAAATGTCTGCGGAGGATGGGCCGTTACTCAGCTCATGGATGCCATGACCCGTGGAGTGAATGCTTTTATACCAACAGGGCTGGAGAGGGTTTATGTTACTATTTTGGAAGCATTTGTGAGGGGAGAGGTGAAAATTGCAGCCGAATTGTTCGAGCGTGTATTGCCAGTTCTTAACTATTCGAACCAACATGTCGATGTCAGCATTCGGTTTTTCAAAGAACTACGTAAGGCAGAAGGGCTGTTTGACACAAGCTTCTGTCGGAGCGTTACCAGTGATCTCGCAGAGAATGAAAAAGCTGAAAGTAGACAGGCGTTGGAAACTGCGTTGATGCTTATTAGAGATGTTATGAACATTGGGCCAGGTAAAGCTTAGTGTCGAGATGTTCAAATAGGAGAATAGATTGTGGGCAAAATTCTAGGCGATGGTTTTTATACATATGCGCCCGCGCTTGATTGGGCGCGTTTACCACCAGAAGTTCATTTAGGTGATGTCGCGGGCATAGCGGTGGATGATAGGGACAGAGTCTATTTATTCAATCGAGGTGATACGCCGATTGTGGTTTTAAGTCAGGACGGCCAGTTACTAAACACCTGGGGGCAAGGAATATTTACTAACCCGCATGGTGCTTCTATTGGCCCAGATCAATGCATTTACCTAACAGATAACTTTGATCATACAGTTAGAAAATTTACACTTGAAGGTAGACTTCTTTTAGAAATTGGGACTCCTAGCGTGAGCTCTGGATTTATGAGCGGCAAACCATTTTGTAAATGTACCCATTCAGCGATTTCACCCTCGGGAGAAATTTATGTGTCAGATGGTTACCACAATGCCTGTATCCACAAGTTTGACCCAAAAGGTAGACTTTTAAAAAGCTGGGGGTCGCCTGGAACGGGCCCTGGTGAATTTAATCTTCCCCACAACATCTGCTGTGATGGTGACGGCTGGATTTATGTAGCTGATCGCGAGAATTCGCGCATTCAAATTTTCGACTCAGAAGGACGTTTTGAGACTCAGATAAACAATATGCATCGACCAAGTGGGCTTGCTATTACCCCCGGCGGTTGTCCAGATTGCATCGTGGGCGAACTTGCATCTTATTTGGATGTGAACCACGACTTCCCCAATATTGGACCTTTTGTGAGTGTTTTGGATCAACAAAGCAATATACTCTCGCGATTAGACGCTGGGTGTGGAGCGGGTCTGAGCCCTGGTCAATTCCTTTCCCCACACAGCATCGCATACGATCGAAAGGGAGATCTTTATGTAGGTGATGTTGTAGACGCAGATTGGGCCTCAGTTATGCGTTATATTGAAAAACCTGACCAACCAAGAAGGTTTCAAAAATTTGTTAGGATTAATAATTAATTTTAATGTATGAGATTGAGAGCCCAACCCAATGAAATAAATTTTATTCCATTAGAGCCCCTGATTTTATCGCTAAATTAATATCAGAAATACATATGTTAAGAAGTGCATAAAAGGATGTGGTTCATCCGCGATCTCTGATGTTGTCTCAATCGGCATCGACTTAGTGGACATATCAGTCACTTCAGGCAAAATGTCTTCCGGCATCACGCCTGAAACAACTGCTGAACCCAACAAAATCAATACTACTGTTGAAATGATAGTCTTCATAATAGGTCTCCAATCATTAGGTCTGGGTGAAAAAGGCCCCTGACTGCGTGCGACCTAAAACAACGCCGCCAGGGGAAGTTATGAGGCCAGTAGGAAGGGCCCAACTTATGTCAGATTTCTTCTGACGCTCATGTTATGATTGGATGTTTTGCAGCTAGAATGATGGTTTTGTGCAAATTGTAAGAAAAGGTTTGCAGGTTTTGTGCAATTGATTTTTTAGTAGTTACTCCTGGCTTGTCATAATAAAACTTGATTGGGCTTTAGAATTAACTGTGCCATTCTTTGAGACAACGTTAGGTGTGGATATGAAAATACAGAAGGCGGCCTCTGAAGTTTTTAGGTCTTTAAACTCTGCAGTGCAGATTGAACCTTTTTCGAAGCGAGGAATTCGATTTTCCCAGGAAGAGGCATACGCTGTTGCCAGAGAAGTCGCGACGATGAGAGGCGGTCATGTGCTGGGGCGTAAGATTGGTTTTACTAACCGATCCATTTGGCCGATTTATAATGTTCATGAACCTATTTGGGGCGTGATAACTGATAAAACGATAGAATATGCCTCTGGACATCAGGTGACGGTAAATCTGTCAGGATTTTGTGAACCGCGGTTAGAGCCTGAAATTGTATTAGGACTGAGTAGAGCTATCCCCCAAAGCCCATCCATAAGTGACATCGTGGATTGTGTCGCATGGATAGCACCTGGTTTTGAAATAGTAGATTCCCTTTATCCAAATTGGGATTTCGCTTTAGAAGATACTATCATCTCGGGCGGATTGCATGGTCGATTGATCGTGGGGCAGAAATATGACCCTCCTGAAAATCTAGAAGAAATATTAAATTCAATTAGTGTTGAATTATTTCTAAATGATAAAATCAGGGAAGAGGGGCTAGGAAGCAACGTGCTTGATGGACCCATTTCTGCGTTGAAATATTTGCAAAAAGGTATCGAAAATCACAACGGTGAGCCAGAATTAAAACCTGGAGATGTTGTGACTACAGGCACTCTTACTGATGCAATGCCAATTTTAGCAGGTGAAGAATGGAGTGCGGTGTTCTCAGGCTTCACAACTATGCATCTGTCGATAAAATGTATTTAGTACAGGCATGATAAAATGATGGGTAAGTTTATACTCGGGATTGGGATGTAGAAATTTCGAGGTTAGTTTTTTAGGCCAAATCTTATGGATAAAGCAGACATTGTGATAATTGGCTCTGGCGTGGGTGGTTCAGCGGTGGCTCATCAACTGGCTGGAAGTGGTGCTAAGATATTAATTCTTGAGCTTGGTGATTTCTTACCAAATGAGCCTGAAAACAGTGATCCAAACGCAGTATTCCTAAAATCCCGTTACAAAACTCAAGATCAATGGACGGATGCCGAAGGCAAGCAATTCAGGCCTGGCCAGTATTACTATGTTGGAGGTAATACGAAGTTTTACGGGACCGCAATGTTTCGCTTTCGTGAAAGTGATTTTGATGCCACGCAAATAGATGGAACCTTGTCCCCAGCGTGGCCAATTTCTTATCAAGACCTTGCACCCTATTATAAAGCTGCCGAAAACCTTTATGGAGTGCGTGGTGAGGCGGGGGTTGATCCAACGGAGGCAGAACGCGATAGTTTTACACATCCTCCAATTCCGCATGAACCTGTTATAGATGAGCTTGAAAAACAATTTATGAAAGCTGGTTTGAAACCTTTTCATATGCCTGCTGCTGTGGATTATGGACCAGACGGTAGGTGCCGTCGCTGTGGCAGTTGTGATGCTTTCGTCTGCAGATTTGATGCAAAAGGCGATGCAGAAACACGAGTATTGAAACCGATTTTAGAACATCCAGATGTTAGGTTGGAACGTGGAGCGAAAGTTCTAAAGTTAATCACTGACGTTGAGGGCAAACAGATAGTAGCTTTAGAAATGCTACAACATGGAGAACTTAAACGTGTAGAAGCGCCCTTATTCGTTTTGAGCGCAGGTGCTATAAACTCTGCTTTGATATTGCAGAGATCCTCTAATGAACATTTTCCAAACGGCCTTGCTAACCGATCTGGCATAGTCGGACGAAATTTGATGAACCATCATCTGACTGGCTTGATGGGCGTTAAGCCGTTTAAAAGAAATGACACAAAATTTCCTAAAACCCTTTCAGTAAATGATTTTTATCATGGTATCCCTAATGATGCTGACGCAAGAGGCAACATTCAGATGCTAGGCAATATTAAAGGTGAAATGATCCGATCAGCATATACTTCTGTCCCTAAATTCCTTGCAAACTGGTTGGGTCGTCACTCCGTTGATATTTTGGTTATGTCTGAAGATTTGCCAAATTCAGAAAGTCGGGTGAGACTTCTCGAAAACGGTGCGGTGAAAGTTGAGTACAAACCAGGCGCCAAGTTCGCGCACCAGCGTTTTGTTCGTCATGTAAAGAAAGTTTTTGAAAAAGCCGGTTTTCCATTCGTATTGCAACATAGTTTTGGAATTCATGCGCCATCGCATCAAAGTGGTACAATTAGAATGGGAGATGACCCCAAAACTTCGGTTTTGAATGCTTTTTGTCGCTCTCACGATCATTCAAACTTATACGTGGTAGATGGTAGTTTTTTTCCATCCTCTGCTGCTTTGAATCCCGCTTTGACTATTGCCGCTCAAGCTTTGCGTGTTGGCGAACATATACGTAGATCTGTTATTAAACTTTGACTTTTTTGTTGTTTAGAGCGCAGTATTTCGCTGTTCTTAAGATTTAAATTCCCTGTTAAATTTGAAGGTACAATCCTCATTAGCCACTAAACCGCGGACTTTGAATGATAATTAGAAGCCATTTTTGTTGATTTTCCCTGTTTATTTCCCTGTTAACAGGGAATTTCCCGAGAGTAGGGAGCTTTCAACACTCAGCACAGCGCCAAATAATACAAAGGCTTAGCGGAAATAGCGCTGAGCCTTTTGTTTTTTCAGCCAGACACGCAGCCAGACAAATGATGGCCAAACTGGGTTAATTTGAGTTATCTTTTATTTGTTAGCACTGCCTTTATTTACAACGCGTTCGCGGCGGTGCGAGTCGGTAGAGGCTGGACGATCCACAACAATGAAACGTTGGAAACGGCGCTGGCTATGATTTAAAAACTACCGTCTGGATAAATCAAGCGTATGATTTCCTCATGCACTTCCTTGGCTGCAACCTGCGCTTCAACAATCAACTTTCTTGTCTGCCACTCTGAATGAGACAAGTTGCCCCATCCGACGCAGCTATCCGTGAGCGAACGCCCACATGTGCATTGGTTTCCCATTAAATTTTCCTTAACTTGGGCGGCTAAACCCATTGTTCCCGATGAAATGATAATAGCCTTTACAGACAGCCAATCAATCTTTGGAGGTGCGGCATAAGCAGCCGTTGTGGCTAAGGTAGACGCGCAACCGTTAGTTATTCAGACTTCACATATTTCTGCATCGCGTTATTCGGTGGCAAATCAGGGGAGAGATAAAATGAAGAAAATTACTTGTGCGGAATTAGGTGGCGCCTGCGACTTATCGTTTTTTGCTGAAAGCTTTGAAGAGGCCGCGAAGCAGAGCCAAGAACACGCAATGCAGATGTTCAAGCAAGGAGACAAAGCTCATCTTGCTGCCGCGGAAAAAATGAAAACCCTGATGTTTTCTCCACTATAGATGGATAAATGGATGACGAAGAGAAGGAATTATTTCAATAATTTCATTTCCGAACGCTGACTTAATGCGCACCATACTCATAGCATTACTGATGACACTCGCTACGCAGGTGGGGGCTGACCTTAATAAACATTTCTAAACAATCGGCATCTTTACGGATGCAGTTATGTTGGGTTAGAGTTTTGAAAATTAGCTTATTAAATTGAGAAGTAGTCTCATGCGCGTTGCAAGAATAAGGTCATTAGAATTTGAGAGCAAAGCCCTTGCCGATGAATATGAGATAGATGTTAAAGGTAATGGGCAAGACTGGGTGCCTGAAGCCGAACAAATAATGGTAGTGAGAACAACTACTACTAGCATAATACTACTGCTTACTTTTGAAAGCCAGAAAATCGCTGATAAAGTAACAAAACGGCTTGGTTTATGGGCTGATGAAAATGGGCCTGACAGTTGGAGCAATCGTTATACAGACAACTTTGCTTTAGAGGGGTTAATTACCGCACATCATTCTCAGAATAAAACTTATGCAAAACACACTTTTTTTTCTGGCCGTTGTCTCTGTGGGAATGTCACCTATCAATGTACGGCTAAACCTAACTTAATTTTGAACTGTCATTGCGAAGACTGTAGAAGAGCAACAGGTTCAGTTTATGGAACAAATGTTTTTGTTGATGAAAAAGCATTAGAGCTTAGCGGAGAAGTAAGTTCTTACAGTCATACTGCTGACAGCGGAAATACAATGACAAAGCGGTTTTGTAAAAACTGCGGAACGCTGTTTTTTGGTAATAGTAGTGGTCGGACAACAGTTTCTATAAGAGCTGGAACGATAGACCAAACTGAAATTATTAAACCTTTAATGAATGTATTTTACGAGAAACGGATCAGTTCAACGCCCATTGATAAAAGTTTGCCATCTTATCCAGCGATGCCTAGCACTGAAGCTTTTGAAAAAGCTAAATAACTCTACCCGCTCCAATATCCTCAGGGTAGCAGATAAGCTCCCAAAAATTTCTTAACTTGAGTCTCCAAATATTTCTGCACCGTGTTATGCTCATTAAATTAAGGGGGGTCTTTTGAGAGAGCAAAACATAGATATCACAAATTTTGAAACAGAATTGGATGCGTTTAAAACAGCTTTTGGACGTAATTATGATTTAGCTTCAAAGAAATTTACCACGGCAATAGCTGAAATTGATAAATCAATTTCTCATCTGCAGAAAACTAAAGAAGCATTGTTAAGCACTGATAGAAACCTTCGGCTAGCCAACGATAAAGCACAAGATGTCTCTGTTAAAAGGTTGACCCGAAAAAACCCAACTATGGCGGCAAAGTTTGACGAGGTGAGACGAGAGGAATGAATGTCGTGAAATTGTTTGTTGCTAAAACAGTTTCTACGCAAATAGCCTCGCTTTCTTTTGTCTAGGAAGTCATCAAGTAAAATTTTAAAATTCACTACTCCCGTGTCCGAAGTATTTGAGTGACCGGCGTATTCAAGGCTCGTAACGCGAAAGCCATGTTTGCCAAAACATTTGCAAAAACACCGCCAAAAACGATCGCTAAGGCATTTGGCCATATCACAGTGAAATTAGTGTCCATCACAAACCGGGTAACAGCCCATCCACCAAGCGCGCCCGCTCCGATGGCAACAAACCCGGCAGCCGCTCCCAGGATAGCTGCACGCAATGCAAAGCTTAACACTATAGAACGGCGCGTTGCGCCAAGCGTTTTCAGGATGGCAGCTTCGTAACGGCGTGCATGCAGAGCAGATGCTGCAGAGCCGATAAGGACTAGAAAACCAGTCAATAGTGTTGCCAAAGCACCGTATGAGGTGGCTGCTGCAATTGAATTCAACACAGAGGATACCTGATCAATCGCATCGCGAACCCGAATTGCGGTAATATTCGGAAAGGCCTCTGCCAAATTTCGTAGTAATGATGCTTCGTTTTCGGGTGTTGTATACACTGTCGCGATAAAACTATGTGGTGCGCCAGCCAGTGCGGATGGATTCATGGCTAGGATGAACCCCATACCTGCAGTTGAAAAATCTACATTGCGAAAACTTGTAATCTTTCCTGTGATGTCGCGCCCCAAGACGTTGATCGTTAATTCATCTCCAAGCATTAATCCCATTTCCGCGCCTTCTTCTGCGGCAAAGCTGATTTGTGCAGGCCCACTATAATCTTGAGGCCACCACTCACCAGATGTGATTTCTGTTTCTGGGCTAGGGATAGAGGCATAGGTGATGCCACGATCTCCTTGGATCACCCAATGATCCCCTGCGACTTTTTCGGCAGGTTGGTCATTGATCCTAGAAATAATTCCACGCAGCATTGGTGCCTCTTCAAAGCTGTCGACCTCTAAATCAGCATTCAAAAGCTTCCGAAAAGCGGGCATTTGTGATTTTTGTATATCGATAAAGAAATAGGATGGCGCTATTCCTGGCAGATCTTGTTTTATTGCTTGTCTAAGATTGCCGTCAATTTGGCCAATTGAGGCCAAAACTGATAGTCCGAGGCCGATAGAAAGGATGACAGCCGTCGATCCTTCAGATGTTCCTCCGATTGCCGATAGAGCCCAACGCAAGATTGATCGCCCTTTAGACCAAATTTGCACCCGCTGAGCGATCTTACGTGTGGCAATTGCGGAAATGTATAAAATGCTTAACGCACCAACGGCGCCGAATACTGTCCATAGCGTAAGGGAAATAGAGCCTATAAAATAACAGGCCAGCGCAAGCATTAAAGCCGTTAACCCAACAGAAATAAGAACATAAATAAAACGCGGCAGGGTGCTTGTTGTTCGACCCGCATCGCGAAATAAGGTTGCGGCTTTAATATTTTCGGCCTGTGCTAATGGCCAAATAGTAAAAATCAGGGCAGCTAGAGCTCCATAAACCATGGCCTCAATGATGGGACGTGCAAAGATTGTCAACGTGATCGGGAACGGCAGCATCGCAGTAAATAGGGGTTCAAACGCAATTGGAACGCCAATACCAATGATCAAACCAATAGAAATTCCCATTAGAGAAAGTGCAGCTATTTGCAAAAAATAGATCTGAAAGATTGTTGCATTTCCCGCTCCTATGCTGCGTAGGGTGGCAATTACGGTGATCTTTCGATCAAGATAGGTTCGAACAGCCGATGACACACCAATGCCACCAACGGCTAATCCGGCAAGACCCACGAGGATTAAAAAGGATCCTAGACGATCGATGAATGTAGAAATCCCCGGTGCGGCCTCGCGTGCATCGCGCCATCGCAGGCCACTACTGCTCAGATCAATTTCTACCAATTTAGCAAGAGTATCGAGATCGGCATCTTGTGGAAGTTTTAATCGATATTTGGTGCTGAACAACGTTCCGGGAGCAATAAGTCCCGATTTCTCAAGATCTTTAGTCATGACAAGGGTTCTCGGTCCAAGCCCAAAGCCGTCCCCTGCTCCATCGGGTATGAGGGTGATTATGTCAGCTAGTATGAATGTGGTGGTCCCTAGTTTGAATGTATCACCAATTTCAAGCGCCAAGCGATCTGCAATTAGACGTTCCATAAGCGCAGGTGGATGATCGCCCGTTTGAATAAAAACCTTCGAAAATTCTTCACCGCTGCGCAGTTTCGGCATTCCATAAAGTGGGTAGAATTCATCAATAGCCTTAATTTGGGTAAGTCCGCGTTCAATTTTTCCATTTCGTTCAACAACCGCCATCGAACGAAAATCAACGATTTGGGATACAGTTGTGGCTTGCCCTTGCATCCACATGTGTTCGCTTTGGTTTGCAAATCTATAAGTAAACTCGGCCTCGGCATCTCCGCCTAAAAGCTCCGCACCTTTTGACACAAGGCCGGCTTGAATCCCGCTACGTACGGTTCCAACTGCTGCGATTGCCGCAACTCCAAGAGCGAGACACGCAATTAGGATACGAAACCCACTTAGGCCACCGCGTAGCTCGCGGCGCGCTATTTTCGCTGAAACGCGCCAACTCATGAAGTAACCTTGTCATCGATTTCACCATCATGCAGTCGAATGATCCGATTACAACGGTTTGCTAAAACTGGGTCATGTGTCACGAGGATTAAGGTCGAACCAAATTGATCGCGCAAAGAGAATAGTAAATCCATGATAGCAATGCCGTTTATACCATCTAGGTTTCCGGTGGGCTCATCCGCCAATAGGATTTTGGGTTGTGAAACTACCGCGCGGGCAAGTGCAACCCGTTGTTGTTCGCCGCCTGATAGTTGACCTGGAAAATGACTCGCACGATGTGTTAACCCCACGCTATCAAGAGCGCTTTTAGCTTTTTTGAATGCATCGATCACGCCAGCAAGTTCCAAAGGCGTTGCCACGTTTTCAAGCGCGCTCATTGTGGGGATCAGGTGAAAAGATTGGAAGACAATTCCCATTTGATCCCGCCGTAAAAATGCCAGTTGATCTTCATTGAGATCGGAAAGTTCGGTGCCTGCAACACGGACGGACCCGCTACTTGCCCGTTCAAGACCACCAAGTAACATCAAAAGTGAAGATTTTCCGGATCCTGATGGTCCGACCAGAGCCAAACTTTCCCCAGTCGAGACGTTCAAAGAGATGTTTTTTAATATCTCAATTGTTCCAGCATTGCTTTCTAACGAAAGATGCACATTTGATAAGGAAATGATGGGGATTGTCATGAAACGAAACAGCCTTGAATTAAACCTGCTATTTTCATATGGGCCTTTGACACATCTGGGCAAGATATTGTCTTTAAGTTTTCTGACTTCTGTTTCAACTGTCGACGCCGACGAGCGTGTGGATATCCTGATGATAGGGGATAGTTTGACACAGGGGTATGGATTGAAAGAGCAAGACGGGCTTGTTCCCCAAATGAGTGAGTACGCCTTCCGTCAGGGCTATTCCATCCGCCTTATTAACGCGGGTGTTTCTGGAGACACGACTGCTGGCGGTTTGGAGCGTATTGCATGGTCGATGGAACCAGGCTTGGACGCCGCCATCGTTGCACTTGGCGGAAACGACATGTTGCGGGGTATCGCTCCTGAAGTCGTCCGAGCGAATATGATTGGTATTCTGGAGGTAATTAAAGAAGCCAATATTCCTCTTATGATTGTTGGTTCCTATGCTCCAAATAACTATGGCTCAGACTACAAAAAGGATTTTGATCGCATCTTTCCTGAATTGGCACAAGGTTACGACGCGCTCTATCTTTCAAGTCTATTTGATCCGTTCATCGCAAATGGTGATCTTAATCAAAATATGAGTCAGTTTTTTCAGGCTGATGGGATTCATCCAAATGCGGAAGGAGTCACAAGAATTATCGAGTCAATTGGTCCAGTTTTCTTGAAATTAATTGAGGCCACATCTCAAAAATAGATATAATGATATAAAATCTTTTTATTGGGGCTAGATAGCTAAGGGAAGTTATGGGGCCAGCAGGAAGGGGTCAACTCGAGTTAGATCTCTTATGTCGCTCTTATTATGACCATTCGTTTTAAAGCTAGATTATGCTTTCACACACCTGCAAGACGATCTGTTTGCAATGAATTTTTCCCTGTTATTATAAAATAATTCCCTATTAATTTTGCTAGCGTGATCACCTTTGCCCAATAAAATTGGGATTTGAGGATTAGATGGAAGCTATTTTTGTTTAATTTCCCTGTTAATTTCCCTGTTAACAGGGAATTTTGCGGGAGCATGGAGCTTCTAGTACTTGGCACAGCGCCATTTTCACCCAGTTTTTTGAATAAATTAAATGATACCAGTAACTTGGACCATTTATCGGGACCGCTTTTGGGACCACTCGGTCAGATTATGCTGTATTTTGTCAAAGCTGGACAGGCAAAGAGGGTTGATCCGTCTCATAGTTAGATTCAAAACTATGAGATGGATCCCAAGATGCCAAAACTCCCCGCTTATGTCTTTAGACGCCAGAACGGCTCGTATCGCTATAAAAGAAACGTTCCTAAAAAGCTCAGACACCTGATTGGAAAGGATACACTCTATCGGCAACTGGGGGAGAGTTACTCAGAGGCTATGAATGCCCTTCCCAAAGTGCACTTGGAAATAGAGCAGCTGTTTGCAGCAGAAGAGACGATGCCCGCCAATGAACGAGCTCTGACCTTCATTAGAGCAGCGCTGGGCGAGCTATGCCAAGCTAAGGCGGCTCTACCCTGACCTACAAGGCACTGTATTCCACTCCACCCGCAAGTGGTTCATCACCCAGTGTGAGCGCACAGGCACTCCCGAGCACTTCACCGCCTCCCTTGTGGGGCATCACTCTGCACGTTCAGCCAACAAGCTGACCTACGGGCTATACTCTGTGGGCATCAGTGATGCGCAGAAGCGGGAGATCGTGGATGGGGTGAGACTGCCGGACTGGGACGGTACATCATGAGCCGAACCACTACAACAGAACCCGCTCTTATCCCTGATATTGAGGCCTTTGAGGAGCGAGTGGCCATCCACATCTATGAGGGTGGCAGTCCAACCGACCAAGCCAAGGACCTCGCAGCGCAAGCCCAAGGCTTCCGTAATCAGACCCACTACTGGGCTTGGTTGAGGGTGTATGTCGAGAGGAAACGGTTGGGGTAGCTGGAGTCCCTGAAAAAGCCAAGCCAGCCTCCCAGAGCAGGGGGGCTGGGTATGCTTTTCTTTTTTTTTGTGAAGAAGGTGGGGGTAGGTTAAGTGTGGCAGGTACTCAAAACATCCATATCTCCAAGAAGATGAACTTCAATCTCGAGTAAATTCTTCAGCGCATCTTCGTCCGAATACCGTTTCCATGCCATCCTTACGTCCTTCTAGTTCTCTCATACTTTGGTGTTTTTTTTAGGGGGCTAGGACAGCCTTTTTACAATTGTGTCATTTTTTTTTGTTTGAACGTTACAATCAACTGGTTTGGATTTGACTATGAAGTGTAAAACTTGGAGATTAAAATGTCTATGAAATCATTTTCGACGGCAGTTTTTTTTGCTGCCACGAGTGCACTAGCAGCGCCCTCTTTTGCAGATACTATCACGCTGGATCTGTGGTCACGTGCTGACCGTTCAGGACCCCTGCGAGCTGGCAACATCGTAACCGCGGC
>ERZ802822.908-NODE-908-length-19760-cov-9.280039_pt1 | contig 19760 bp, 17 predicted proteins | sample MGYA00345649_ERZ802822 | MGnify/ENA primary metagenome ERZ802822 (study PRJEB30503, sample SAMEA104212359) | marine metagenome | biome: Westerlies Biome; feature: [SRF] surface water layer (ENVO:00010504) within the epipelagic zone...; material: water...
ATTCGGGTTTGATGATGTGGGTATACTTCATGGAGGGGTTACCGCCTACCAAGCAGCGACGCTTTCTTTCGCTGACTCCTATTTGAGTCGGCAACCGAAAGTGTTGTCCCTTTCGTTTGATACATCTTTTTATGCGCCAAAGATTGATTTGCTTGAAGTAGTCCAAGCAAATCAGTCCGCTCAATTGCTAGACGCTCGTCCCTCAGCGTGGCACGAAGGCAAAAAGTGGCATCCCGCGTCGTTGACACCAGGCACGCTCGGATCCTCGAAAGTGCTAGATTATTCGAAATTTTTTGTGACTCAAGACTCAAGTCGTCTCAAGACGATGGACGAAATAGAGGCGTTACTGGATGCGTCGAATGTTCAACCAAACAATATTTAACCAAGATATAGGTAGTTGGGATACATCTAAAGTTACTGATATGAGATCTATGTTTTTTTATGCTACTGCATTTAATCAAGACCTAAAGAGCTGGGACACTTCTAAAGTTACAACTATGGATTCTATGTTCTTAAATGCTACTTCATTTAATTCTGATATAAGCAGCTGGGATATATCTAATGTTAGCAATATGAGTTCTATGTTTAATGGCGCTAATGCATTCAATCAAGACATAGGGGGTTGGGACACTTCTAATGTTACAAGTATGTCTGGAATGTTCTTAAATGCTACTTCATTTAATTCTGATATAAGCAGCTGGGACATATCAAAGGTTAGTAATTTGTATGAAATGTTTTATGGTGCAACTTCATTCAATCAAGACATAGGGGGTTGGGACACTTCTAATGTTACAAGTATGTATCGTATGTTCTCTAATGCTACTTCATTCAACCAAGACATAGGTAGCTGGGACATATCAAATGTTACTTCAATGGACAATATGTTTTATAATGCTACTGCATTCAATCAAGACATAGGTAGTTGGGACACTTCTAATGTTAGTAATATGAGTTCTATGTTTAATGGCGCTACTGCATTCAATCAAGACATAGGGGGTTGGGACACTTCTAATGTTAGTAATATGAGATCTATGTTTAATGGCGCTAATGCATTCAATCAAAACCTAATTAATTGGAATTTTAAAAGTATTGCAAGACAAGAACCTATTCCTCAATATGAAGTGGATTTTGGAATTGAGACTGATTTAGATTATTTTATAAATAATTGTCCATTTTCAAGAGACAACTTTGATAATTTATTAATTGCTTTTAGCAATACTTCAAAATTACAGAACGTATCTATAGGCGCTCAAAACTTAAATTATTGTGATAGTGCGAGCAATTTTGATGCACTTACAAATATTGGTGATTGGAATTTTGAAGGAGAACCAATAAATGACTGTGAAGGTTATGTAGATACTGGCGATATTAATAAGGATGGAGTAGTAAACACAATTGACTTGACTTATTTATCATCTTTTCTTGTTGGTGTTGAGGGTTATGAAATGGTAAACTAAACCATCGGCATATCTTCTTCTTTTAGTTCAGCTACTTCAAGTCCTCTTAAGTAGGTTAGCGATACATTTAACATTCTGTTAAAGTGATTTTTTTTATTTTTAAATTATAAATATAAATTTTTCATAATGAAAAAGCTTTTTTTACTAATCTCACTTATTTCAATTATATCTTGTGAGCAAACAATATCAAAAAGCGAGAATGAACTTTTAATTGAAAGGAATAATGCCATTGTTTCAAAGAATTTTGAAGCGTACAATACTGGTAATTTTGAGGTGTTTAAATCTACAATTAGCGATGACTTTACCTTTACTTTGAGGGGCGAGCTCGACATATCAGGAACTTATAATTATCAAGAACTTCTTATGGCTGCTGGGGCATTTCAATCTCTTTTAAAAAATGGATGGAAAGGAAATGTAGATAAGATAATATCTGGCAATAATGGCTCTGTGATTGTGCTTACTGGAGAAGCTGAGGGGGTTAATGGAGAATACAATAATGATTACATATGGCTGTATAGTATAAATGAGGAAGGAAAGGTCAGTAGTATTACTGAATATCTTTCAGATTTACTTTTTGTAAAACAACTTTATGGTCAAGAGATATGTGGTGAGAAGAAATCGATGCAGAAGCTTTAATACAACAACCAGCCTGATAGACAGTTTTAAACCATAGGCATATCTTTTTCTTTGAGTTCTGCTACTTCTAAACCTCTAAAATAGGTTAGGGAGACATTTAACACTATGTTTAAACAAATCTTTTTAAATTGAATATAACTGAATTAAGATTTTTCAAGTTTAACTATCACTTAATCCCATTTGTGTTATCTATATGTGTGGCATTATTGCAAGTATCTGTAATTATCACCGAAATTATTTTTGAAGTTGAGTTAAATATTTATAAGTTCTTAAAAGACAATCCACATTTCTTAATATTAATAGCATTTTCACTTATTTTGGTTTGTTATAATGTTATAGTAATAGATGAAAAGGGATTAAAAAGAGTAGCTTTTTTTATTCCAATAATTAGAAAGAATGTAAAGTGGAATAAAATTAAATATTATGCAAAAGTTACAGAATTTTACAAAAAAAAAGGTCAGATTAACAAAAAAAAAGCTTTGTGGTTAATCGATAAAAAAGGTTCCTTGATATTTCGATTAGAGGACGATTATCAATATAAATCAGAAAGAATTTTTGATGTTATCAGTAAAATTACAGACACCAAAGGTTTAAGTATTGAAGTAGATAATCCCTATCAAATTCGAAATGGCTTCAAAAAGTTTAGTGAATGAGAACATTCATTACCAACAATGTTGGTACAATAAGTTTTATTAAACTAAACTATCGGCATATCCTTTTCTTTTAGTTCTGCTACTTCAAGTCCTCTTAAATAGGTTTTAGAAACTAAAACCCCCCATCATTGACACTTTTCATAACTAATTCTTTTTCTGACGGATTAAATTCACGTGTATGGGCATATATCCTGTGAATTTTATCTTCTTGAAAAATAAAATTAATCATAAGATTTCTGACATTAATTTCATCTTCAGTTGTAGATTTTATGTCAAAAACTCCAACAAAAGTAACTGTCCCATCAAACTCATTATTTGAATTAACGACAAATGGCACACCCCATACTCCTCTCCATTTGTAATCCCCTTTTAAAAGCCAATCTTTTAAGTTCTCTTCGAGTTCAACAATCCCATCAGTAAAATTACCATTAGAGCTACTTACTTGTATATCATTAGTCACTAAACCTTTAATTCCTTCAATATCTTTATTGTTAAGATAATTAATATATTTTCCAACGATTGAAGGGTATTTATCATCAGCAATTTCAAATCCTTGAATTGTTTCTTCATTAGAGTTGGTATTAGAGGTGGAACAACTAAATGCTGTTATGCATATTAATAGAATATATTTTTTCATTTTATTTAGTTTAAAAATTAAATCTATAAATTACGATGTTAAATTATGTTACTTAAATGTTAAACCATAGGCATATCTTCTTATTTTAGTTCTGCTACTTCTAAACCTCTTAAATAGGTTAGGGATACATTTAACACTCTGTTTAAGCAAACTTTTTATATTTGTTATTGTATGTAATATGATATGGGATTTATAAAAACATTTCTTGGTACTTTACTGTTTATAATTGCGTTGCTACTATTTTTTGCTTGGATTTTCATTACATTTAAACCATGAAGTATTTATCATTAACAATACTATTATTTATGTCGATGTGCGATAGTGAAGAAATCATTGACAACGATGATAAATTAGAGGGTCAGTATATACTTCAAAATGTTTCTTGTTACTGTCTATTTGAGGATTACGATTTTACAGTAAATCAATTGTGGTTTTTCCCTGATAAAAAACTTTTGTTAAGTAAGGGTGATGAATATGATGGTGTTTATATATCAAAACCAAATGAACCCTCAGGATATTATTTAATTGACGGTGTTTTAACTCTGACTGATAGTAATAAAGAATATGTTGTCAACTTTAATGATGATGGATTTACTCTAACATTTATTGATGACCCTTTAATTGCAGATGATGAAATCACATACTACTTTAAAAAAGGTAATGCTGAAAAAAATTGTATTGACCTTGACTTGATTAAAAATGACATCGCTTGCACAGAAGAATATAACCCAGTCTGTGGATGTGATGGCAAAACATATTCAAATCCTTGTTATGCTTTAAATTATGGTGGTGTTACTGATTTTTCAAATGGCGAATGTTTAAACTAAACCATAGGCATATCTTCTTCTTTTAGTTCAGCTACTTCTAAACCTCCTAAAAAGTTTATGGATTAATTAAACTTATGTTAACGTATTTAAGATTTTTTATAAATAAGTTTAAGCTTAATTTTAAATATAAAAAATGAAAAAAATACTTTTTTTAACTACACTATGTTGCTTTACATTACTTTCATATTCACAAAAGACTAAGCTTCCTTATGAAATTCGGTGGCCATTGGATGAATGGAAATTAAACAAAAAAGATGATTCGGCTGTAAGATTAGTTTTAAACCTTCAAAAGGCAGCTGAGAATAATGATTATAGCTCTATTAAAACTTTTATCAGTGATAGTATAAATATTACAGGCCCAGATGGATCTAGAATACAAGGTATTGATGCATTTGAGGAAAATTTTAGACCTCTCTTTGAAACTGCTTCTATAATTATAAGACCACAAGGTTGGCTATCCTTCAAAACAAAAGAAAAAAATGATTTTGTTTTATTATGGACTCAAGAGGAAATTATTGATGAACATGGAAATTTAAATTATTATAATGCTCACGAAGGGTTTTATATAATTAATGGTAAAATACAAGCAGTTAACCAATGGCATAGACCTAGAATTAACCCTCCTTTATATGTTTCCAGGGTAAACAAAATTGTAGATCATTTGTCCAATGAATTTTCATTAAACCCTTATATAAAAGACTACTTGCAGGATTTATACATGAGAAATTTTTTAAAGACCTCGCCACTAGTAAAAAAAGCTGCAGATAATGGGGAAGACGTAAGAAAATTTTGGTCAACGCATTCTCAATCAATCAGATCTGAACTCATAAAGACATTTGGACAGGATAATGCAAATAAAATGTTGAAATCTGTAAATGAGTTTAGAAAAAATAATTTTAATGATAAGATATAGCATAAATTAAACATTGGTACTAAAAAATATAAGATTAATTGTAAACTCCTTTTGTTAAATAACTAATCAAAGCCTCTATCTCCGGAGGCTTTTTTATTTCACCATAGGCATATCCCCCCTCTTCTAGTTCAGCAACTTCTATACCTCTCAAATAAATAAGCGATACATTTAACAGTCTGTTAGAACAAACTTTTTATTGAAGGCATATCTTCTTCTTTTAGTTCTGCTACTTCTAATCCTCTTAAGTAGGTTAAACTTACATTTAAACTTGAATGCCCCATTGCTCTTTGTAGCTTGTGTAAAGAACCTGTACGCTTAAAGATTTCAATAGCTCCAGAGTGCCTAAAAGAATAGATTGTAGTGTGCTTTCCTATCTCTGGGCATTTCTTCTTAAACCTACTCCAAAGTGTCTTAAAATAGTCCTCATTGAATTCAATAGGGGTGTTAGAGAATATGTTATCATTGGCGTTCCCCATTACTAATTCTTTTCTGATATAATCAGGAACTGGCATTACCCTATTACGCTTTGATTTAACCCTGCTACCGTCTACACTTACATAACTTAAGTCTTCACTAAAGTCTTGCCATTTAAGTAGTCTAACCTCTCTGTGTGGTCTTAACAGGCATCCATAGGTAAACAAGCAACATAAATACAGGTTGTAATTGTAGTCTTTTAATAGCTGTAATACCTCCACTATATTGGGTATTGGCTTATGTAACTTCTCTGTCTGTTTTCTTGGTTTTAAGTTGCTTTTCTCAATAGGAAATCCATTTTCATACAAGTGATTCACAAGTACGTTTAAATGCCTCCTAATGGTGTTAAATGAGGTGCTGTTGTTGTACTTAAGCATTATCCCATCTATGAATTTAATAGGGATGTTACCAGATTGTTTTAACTCCTCTCTTAACTTATGCGCCAAGTCCTCTAAAGTCTTTTTGTAATGCTTGTCTAAAGGTTCATTTAGCTTAAGTGAAATCAATCTGTCAAACTCCTGTAGCTCTGGGCATTCTTTAGACTCCTCAAACAGGTAGTTGTTCTTAACCAAGTGGTCGTACACCATCTTTGCTAACTGTTCTGTTGCCTTTTGGCGCTTATTTACAGGATAGTTATTTGGTTTAAAGTCTATGCCTATCTTCTTGGCATTAAATAGTCTGTAACGTTTCTTGTTTAGGTAAAAATCTATGTAGTACTTGCCATCATTCTTTTGGCAAACAATTGGATATGTTAAACTCATCTCGGCACTTTTTCGGCATTAATTGAAATTCTATTTTTTCAATTACCTGTAAGTGATTCAACAGCAACACATTATGTGTCATTCAGTTGGTTAGAGCGCTAGATTGTGGTTCTAGAGGTCGCCGGTTCGAGACCGGTCTTCCACCCAATAAAACCCTTCGATTTCTCGAGGGGTTTTGTTTGTTATGAGCGCAAATAAATATTTGCTATATTTACGTGTAACAATCAAATCAACATGAAAAAAATAAACATCATCATTTTATCAGTTTTCCTTGTGGTCACAGTAATTTCTTGTGACTGTGCGCAGGATACTTCAAAAGCTACAAACAACATTGCCGCCACTTTTGTAAACGGCGATTTGATGACGAATGTCTCCGCAGACCCTAGTGGAAACCCGTTGGTATATCCCAGTGGTGAAGCCTCAATCACCAGTCAGGTTAAGGTATGGGCACCAGGATTTGAGTCCCCTTGGCACTACCATCCCTACCAATGTGTTGCACATATCATTCAGGGCGAGCTAACAGTTAATTTTGACACAGCGGCTGCTTTGGAGGATAAAAGTCCAAATAAATCCACAAACGCTACCAAAACCTTTAAAGCCGGTGAAGCCTTTATTGGAACGTCCAACACATGGCACTATTCTCAAAACTTAGGGTCTGAAGATTTAATTTTCACTACTTCTTGGTTAGCAGAAAAAGACGCACCTATTGCTGTGCTAGCCGATAAGGAATAAATTATTCTTTCAAACGCAAGCGTTCCTCACGATTTACAATTTCCCAAGCGGTATGGAAAATGAGACGGGTGCGTTTTTCTAACAACGCGTATTCAATTTTCTCAACCGTATCTGTTGGCGCATGGTAATCGGCGTGTGTACCGTTAAAGTAAAAAATAACGGGTACTTGATTCTTGGCAAAATTGTAGTGATCTGAACGGTAGTAATACCTGTTTTGGATATAACGTCCACGCTCAAAAACCTCTGTTGTTGGGTCGTTGTAGCGGTAGTCCAAATCCAAGTTAATATACTTATCGTTCATGGCAGCCGAAACATTGTGCAAATCTTGAGATAAGATGTCTGATCCAATCAGATACACATAATTCGGATTGTCGTCGTGTAAGCTATCAATACGCCCAATCATATCAATATTTAAGTTGGCAACCGTATCTTCAAGTGGGTAAATGGGGTTGTCTGTGTAATATTTAGAGCCCAAAAGTCCTTTTTCTTCTGCTGTAACGTGCAAGAATAGCACCGAACGCTTGGGTCCATTTCCGTCTTCAACAGCCTGTTGAAAGGCTTCCGCAATTTCCAATATCGCAACAGTACCCGAGCCATCATCATCTGCGCCGTTGTTGATTTGTCCGTCTTCTTCGACACCAATATGGTCTAGGTGGGCGGTAATAACCAATATTTCGTTAGGTATTTCGCTACCTTCAATAAAAGCCAATACATTACTTGCTTCTAAAGTGCGGTTTTCACGGTATGAATTTAGCGTCATAGGCATAAAATAAGCGCCATCGGGCATACCTCCATCAATACCTATTGATTCATATTCGTTTTTGAGATAATTTATGGCAACGTCTTCTCCTTCCGTTCCCGCTTCTCTTCCCATAAAATCGTCTCCTGCGTACGTATATAAATGTTCTTTTAGCTCTTCGGCTGTAATGGTAGCTGCATAGGTTTCTGGGTCAAATTCAACGTTTTTTTGACTTGACACGCATGCCATAAATAAAAAGGCAAAAAGTATGGGTAAATGTTTCATGATTTTAAATATTTGATGTGCAATATACAGTATTATTAAATTTTACTGTCGATGAAGTTCCAAAGTGCAATGCGCTTTTGTAGCGCCTCTTGGGCAGCATCATTTGCTTGATCCCATAGTAGGGTGTTATCGCCACACAGCTCTTTAATCATTTGTTTTGCCATTGGACCGTGCTCTCCACTGTCAACTTCAATGTGACGCTCAAAATAATACACCAATGTACCGAAGTCAGCACCTTTTTCTTGCGCCATATCTTTAATGATGGCAATAAACAAATCAGGAATTAGGTCTTCACGGCCATAATTAAACACACTTGCGACAACATGTACAGGTGCCTGAGTTGCGGTTTTGAGTGAAAAGTTTAGAAAAGATTTTATTTCTTCAGGTATTGATGCTTCGCTAACAGCGATTTCCCAAGCTGTCCCATTTTGAATTTCAGCTACTAATTTTTTTATAGGAGCTGTATTTGCACCTACTTCTTCCATAGCCTTAATATAAAGTTCAAAATGGCTGGTAGGTTGGTTGAATTGGTCTACGTCGCTTTCCTCGCCCCAAACAATTTCATTGATGAGCCTTCTTGTAGCGGGGCTTCCAACAGGAACCCACGGCAATTCGGTACAGGTAAGTTTACGTTGCAAGGCCTTTACCAAGGACATAAAATCCCAAACGGCAAAAGCATGGTACTCCATAAAGGTCTGTATCGCTTCAGTGCTGTTTAGTTTGTGGTATAGCGGATGGTGTAAAAGTTGATCTTTGTAAGGCGCAAGTTTGTCCTCAAAAAGGGTAGTCGTTTTCATAAGCAATTTTTCAAGTGCAAATTTATATAAATGCCTCATAATTAGCGTCAACGGATTTGTTATTTTTGATGCATGTCTCGTGTTTTTCTTACCGAATGCCCTAGAGATGCCCTACAAGGCATCAAAGCGTTTATCCCTACGGATGTAAAAGTGAAGTATTTGCAGTCGCTTTTACGGGTTGGATATGATGTGCTCGACTTTGGAAGTTTTGTTTCGCCCAAGGCCGTTCCGCAAATGCGCGATACCCACGAAGTAGTTAAACAGCTTGATTTAAGCGACACCAAAACCAAGTTATTGGCCATAGTCGCAAATGAAAGAGGCGCCGCAGAAGCGTTGTCTTATGAGCAGATCAGTTATATAGGGTATCCTTTTTCGATATCTGAGAACTTTCAAATGCGGAATACCAACACCACCATTGAGGATTCTTTAGTTTTGGTGAACCGATTGGTCAAACACGCCAGTAGCGTAAACCGTGAAGTGGTTGTTTATTTAAGTATGGGTTTTGGCAATCCCTACGGAGATCCTTGGAGTCCCGGCTTGGTTGCGGACTGGGTCAGTAGGCTAGTGGATATGGGTGTAGCGCGTATTTCGCTGTCCGATACGGTAGGCATGGCCCAACTCAAAACAATTACAGATTTATTCGCACACTTACTGCAAGCATATCCCGCCATTGTCTTTGGCGCACACCTTCACGCAAAACCAAACGAGGCTACTTCAAAAATCGAAGCAGCGTATGCAGGCGGTTGCCGTGCTTTTGACAGTGCCATACGTGGGTTAGGGGGCTGCCCCATGGCTAAGGACGAACTTACAGGCAATGTTCCAACAGAAAAACTGTTTTCTTTTTTAACCACTCAAAAAGCACAACTTTCAGTAAATATGCTGCATTTTGAGGCTGCTTACAACGTCTCTATGCAGGTTTGTTGAAGTTTCAGTTCGTTTTCTCAAGTAGTATACGTTTAATCCTTTTGTAGTAATACGAACACAATATTATATTCAACGCAAGCAACGACCCGGTTACGAGGTTTTCATCCATTCTATTATCAAAAAAGACATGCATAAAAAAGATGTTAAAAATCATTGGCAACAAAAATAATAGCCCAGCCAATCGCGTTTTTGGTAGTATCATTAAGATTCCTGCTATGATTTGAAAAACTGCGATAAGCCTTAGAAAACCAGATTGACGCATGGTATTCATTGTGATTTTATAACCCACTGGGGCTTCATAAGAACCTTTTTCAATTATCGTTTCAACAATTTCCTCTTGCGTAATGGATTTGATTTTTATGGGAATTTTATCCACTCCTTTGTATATAAAGAATAAGGCTAATCCGATTGTGAAAAGGGCATGTAATCTTGATTTCATCTGTATAAGTTTTTAACAAATATACCTTAATATTTTTATTTAGATTTGTTACAAATAACTTTGGTTTTCATAAATTTCTTTTCTATGTTTGCATCTAATTTATAATTAATCTAAATTAATATAGATGAAAAATACTCATCTGTCCTTGCTACTTATTTTTAGTTTATCATTAAAAGCACAAAATCAGCCTACGATTGAAAATGACTCCATTTTTCCATTGGATGAGGTCATTATAAAGGGTAATACAATTTTAGGAAATAAGTTTGTTGCGAAGAATAGAACAGGTGCTGCCTACTACCTATCAAGTGAAGAATTGGGGCAGTTTGATTATGCTGATATAAACAGGGCATTAAATAAAATACCTGGAATTAATGTATTTGAAGAGGATGGTTTTGGATTGCGTCCAAACATAAGTATTAGAGGAACCTCCCCAGAGCGAAGCGCTAAAATTGCCATCATGGAGGATGGCGTTTTAATTTCTCCCGCTCCTTACAGTGCATCATCTGCCTATTATTTTCCCTCGGTAGCAAGAATGCAAGCTATTGAAGTACTGAAGGGGAGTAGTCAAATCCAATACGGCCCCTATACAACAGGTGGGGCACTAAACTTTGTTTCTACTGAAATTCCCGAGTCTTTTGGAGGAAAAGTAGCTGCTAATTATGGCAGTTTTCAAGCTGGTCAACTTCACGCTAATATCGGCGATACCGTTAAAACTTTTGGCTATTTAGTGGAGTATTTAAATGTTAATTCAAATGGGTTTAAATCCTTGGCTAATAACTTAAATACGGGGTTTGATATCAACGAAATAACATCGAAAATCAGATACAATACTCCAAATCATCATAAACGTAAGCAAAGCTTTCAGTTTAAGTTTCATTACTATGATGAGGTTTCCAACGAAACCTATTTGGGTTTAACAGCATCTGATTTTGAAAAAACGCCATATGTAAGATATCAAGCTTCAGCGAAAGATAAAATGACTGCTGAACACATGCAATACTTATTTACGCATGAAATAAATTTTTCGGAACAATTTAAGGTGTCATCTAATGTTTATCTCAACGGTTTTAAAAGAAACTGGTATAAACTTGACGATGTTGTGTTTGAAGGCAGTTCACAAAAAATTGCGAAGATACTGTCAAACCCATCTCAATATTCAGGGCATATTTCAGTTGTTAAAGGAGCCTTAGATGCTGAACGTGCTTTACATGTAAAAGCAAACAACAGAACATATATATCAAGGGGCGTACAAACCAAAATTGACTATCACTGGTATGGAAAAAACGATTCTTTTAACGATCTGGAAATAGGATTTAGAATGCATTATGACGAAGAAGATCGATTTCAATGGGAAGATGTATACAACATAACCAATGGATTTATGTCATTGGAAACCTATGGAGTCAAGGGGGCTCAGGGAAACAGAATTAGTTCAGCAAACACATTTGCATCCTACGTGATGTACAAGTATAAAGTGAAAGGATTAACGGTGTCACCGGGAATACGCTATGAGTCTATTAAACTTTCGAGAGATGATTTTGGTAAATCAAATCCGTTGAGGAGCAGTAGTGATGTTTCATCCAGGGTGAATGCTATTTCCGTTTTTATCCCTGGTATTGGATTTAGCTATACCATCAATAACAAACTATCCGTTTTCAGCGGCATTCACAAAGGCTTTTCGCCACCTGGAAATTCAGTTGGTCAACAAGCCGAAGAGAGTGTAAATTTAGAAGCTGGTGTTCGATTTTCGGCAGGTAAATTTAATGCTGAACTAATAGCATATCAGAACGATTACAGCAATTTGTTAGGCAGCGATCTTGCTGCATCAGGGGGGTCTGGAGAGCTTGACCCGTTTAATGCAGGGGAAGCATTGGTAAATGGTGTAGAAATGCTGGTCTATGCTGATTTAGTAGAAAACAAAAAAATAAAAATCCCTTTTTCATTTTCATACACGTTGACCAATGCTACATTTTTAAGCGACTTTGGCAGCACCCAAGACATTTGGGGAGTGGTTAGCAATGGTGATAGCATCCCCTATATTCCAAAGCATCATTTGAGTACTACAGTTAGTTTACAAACAAACAAATTCGAACTTAATCTTAATGCTAACTACAACGGAAAGTTTTCTACTGTGGCAGATGGCACTCTTTCCATACCCGCATATTTTATTTTAGATGCTTCTATGATGTATAGGCTTAGTGAGACTGTAACGCTTAAATCACGGGTATTGAATATGTTGGATGAACGTTATGCGGTTTCAAGAGCACCTGCTGGACTAAGGCCCGGCCATCCGTTTGGTGTTTATGCTGGATTTGATGTTCGATTTTAAACAATTAGCATTACTTCTACTTATAAACGAATCCCCGTTAACTTCATATGCCTAAAAATAAATATGAATATGCGCTTGTTATATTTTGTATATTTGCGTGCAACATTTCTAAAACGTTGCCATGGAATCTCTTCCCAATAAAATCAGTAGTTTAGGTCTAACATACGACGACGTACTTTTGGTACCTGCCTACTCTGAAACGCTTCCAAGGGAAGTCAGCATAACTTCAAAATTTTCTCGGAATATAAAACTCAACGTGCCTATTGCATCTGCCGCTATGGATACGGTAACGGAAAGTCAAATGGCAATTGCCATGGCACGAGAAGGTGGAATAGGTGTGCTGCACAAGAACATGACCATCGAAGATCAGGCTGATAAGGTTCGTAAAGTAAAGCGTTCCCAATCGGGAATGATAATAGACCCTGTGACCTTACCCGTCACCGCATTGGTTTCTGATGCCAATAAAATCATGAGTGAATACCGAATTGGTGGTATTCCAATTGTTGATGACAACGGGCTATTAATAGGTATCGTCACCAATCGTGATTTGCGTTTTGAAAAAAACGAAGGCAGACCACTTATGGAAGTAATGACTTCTGAAAATTTAATCACTGCATCAGAAGGCATTTCAATGGCACAAGCCGAGGAAGTACTCCAAGCCCACAAGATTGAAAAGCTCCCCGTTGTTGATAAAGACAACAAGCTTATTGGATTGATCACCTTTCGCGATATTACGCGTGTAGCCATCTCACCACAGGCCAACAAAGATGCTTTCGGGCGCCTTATTGTTGCTGCTGCTGTTGGTGTAACCGCTGATGTGATGGATCGTGTAAAAGCCCTTTCAGATGCTGCTGTGGACGCCATTGTGATAGATACGGCTCACGGACATTCCAAAGGGGTTGTTGACGTGCTTAAAAAAGTTAAAAAAAGCTTTCCAAAGATTGATGTAGTGGTTGGGAATATCGCCACTTCCGAAGCTGCTGCTTATTTGTTTGAAGCAGGAGCAGACGGTATTAAAGTTGGTATAGGCCCAGGCTCAATTTGTACCACACGAATTATTGCTGGAGTGGGTTACCCACAACTATCTGCCGTTTTAGAAGTTTCATCCGTTTTGGCTGGTACAGCAGTACCGCTTATTGCTGACGGTGGCGTGCGTTACACGGGAGATATAGTCAAGGCTGTTGCTGCCGGTGCCGATTGTGTTATGCTAGGTTCTTTGCTTGCTGGAACAAAAGAATCTCCAGGCGAGACCGTCATCTATGAAGGACGTAAGTTTAAAACCTACCGCGGAATGGGTTCTGTGGAAGCCATGAAAAAAGGAAGTAAAGACCGCTATTTTCAAGATGTTGAAGACGATATTAAAAAATTAGTTCCCGAAGGTATTGTTGGGCGTGTTCCTTACAAGGGAGAGCTCAACGAAAGCATTCATCAGTTTGTTGGTGGTTTGCGTGCTGGCATGGGCTATTGTGGCGCTAAGGACATTGCTACGTTAAAAGAAACGGCACGATTTGTGCAAATTACCGCATCGGGAATTAAAGAAAGTCACCCACACAATGTTCAGATAACAAAAGAGGCTCCAAACTACTCTAGATAACTTATGCGTTACGTTTTCTTACTGCTTATACTGTTGGTGTCTTCTTGTCAGTTGAAAGAAGTGTCTTCTGATAAAATTGTTGCACGCGTGCACAACCACTACCTCTATGCTTCTGAAGTAAACGCGCATATTCGCGAAAACGTATCTTTTGCCGACAGTGCTTCCATGGCTAAAAATTACATTAATGCTTGGGTCAAAGAACAGCTGCTCTTGCAAAAAGCGGTTTTTAACTTAAATCCTTCCCAACAAGCTTCTTTAGAGCGCCTCATACGTCAATATCGAAACGACATATTTATTAAAACCTACCAAGAAGAATGGCTTAAATCTCGTATGGATACGCTGGTAACTTCACAAGAAATTGAAGCCTATTACGATGAGAACAAGCAAAATTTTAAACTTCACCAAGACTTGGTTAGGGGACGCTATGTTCAGCTTCCATTGACTAACTTTAATAAAGCGAGTGTGAGTAGGGCGTTGCGAAGGTTCAATGAAAGTGATCGCAACTATTTAGACTCTATTTCACTGCAGTTTAACAGTGCAGATCTCAACGACAGTGTTTGGTTTAGACCCCAAGCTTTTTTCAAACGTATAAACAGGTCTTCGCCAAAGGAATATGACCGCTACTTAAAAAGTAAACGTTTTTTTGAAATAGAAGACTCAATAGACTTATATTTGATTTTTGTGAAAGAAGTTAGGCGTAGAAATGAAATAGCACCTTTGTCTCACATAAATCCAACATTGAAACAAATTTTATTAAACAAACGGAAACTTGAAACCATGCGACAGTTTAATAACGATATTTTAGAAGAAGCCATACAAAACAAAACACTCGAGATCTATGAATAAATTAATAACATTATGTTGTTTAATGTTTGGTGTACTTGGTTTCTCCCAAGACTCGATTACGACTAAAAAGCGCCTCAAAATTGATGGTGTTTCTGCTGTTGTTGGGGATTATGTTATTCTTGAATCCGATGTAGATAAGGCTTATATAGAACTTGAGTCTCAAGGCGTTTCAACCGCAGAAGTTTCGCGTTGTAACCTATTGGGCAAGTTGATGGAAGATAAGTTATATGCCCATCACGCCGAGCAAGATAGTATCGAGGTGAGCAATGATGACATAAATAATTACGTTGAGCAAACCATCGATTATTTTGTAAGTCAATTTGGTGATATTGAAAAAGCCTTGGCGTTTTATAAAAAGAAAGACGAGCAAAGTTTTAGGGCTGAATTATTTGAAGTTAATCGCATTCAGCAGCTATCACAACGCATGCAATCTAAAATTGTAGAGGACGTTGAAGTTACTCCAGATGAGGTAAAAGTGTTTTTCAACTCCATTCCTAAAGACGATTTGCCCATTTTTGGCTCTGAGCTTGAAGTAGCGCAGATTGTAATTAAGCCAAAGGTTTCCCCAGCTGAAGAGAAGCGAATTATAGAACAACTCGAGACCATGCGCAATGACGTACTTGAAAACGGTTCTTCTTTTTCATCCAAAGCAATTTTATATTCCCAAGACCCTGGTTCACGCTCCAGAGGAGGACGTTATACGCTTGACAGAAAGCGCCCGCAAATGGTAAAGGAGTTTCGCGAGCAAGCTTATCGTTTGCAAGAAGGAGAAATTTCCCAGCCATTTAAAACTGATTTTGGCTGGCATATTGTAATGGTCGATAAAATTCGCGGCCGTATGCTAGATGTACGTCATGTACTGCTCGTACCTACGGTATCCAATGCTGCTTTGGGTGAAGCACAGAACCAACTCAAACTTATCAAGAAGCGAATAGACGATGGTGAAATTAGCTTCGCTGATGCCGCACGTGAATTTTCTGATGATCAAATTACACGTGCCAATGGCGGTGTCTTGATTAACCCTGCAACGGGAGATACCCGCTTTGAACTCACAAAACTTGACCCACAGCTATACAATCAGATACTAAAACTTGAGGACAATGAGATTTCTATTCCACTGCTAGAGGAAGATCGCTCAGGGAATAAATCGTACAAGATTGTTATGGTTACCAATCGGTTTAATGAACACATCGCTGACTATGCTCAAGACTATGTTCGCATTAAGGATTTAGCCCTAAAAGAAAAGCAACTTAAGGTTATTGAAGAATGGATGACTGAAAAAATAGCGGATACCTATATCAGTGTAAATCGCGACAACCAATCTTGTGATTTTGCCAACAATTGGCTAAAGAAATAAATTCTTTTTCACTTGGTAGGTGGTTCATAGCCAATTACTTAATTTTGTAAAAAATTTGCCATGAACCCAGCAACTCGCTTGCTTTCTTTTCTGTTTTCTACTCGTTTAACAGCCCTGCTATTTATTGCGTTTTCAATCGCTATGGCCGTTGGAACTTTTGTGGAAAGCGCTCACAATACGGCCACGGCTCGCATCTGGATTTACAATGCTTGGTGGTTCGAAGTGATGATGGTTTTCTTTGTTGTTAATTTTATGGGGAACATCAAGAGATACCGTCTTTTAAGATGGGAAAAATGGCCATTGTTGTTACTTCACTTGTCGTGGATACTTATCATTGTGGGGGCTGGTATCACACGGTATATTGGCTTCGAAGGCGTTATGCCCATTAGAGAAGGGGAGTCTACCCAACAATATTTGTCTGAAAAAACATATTTGTCTGTATTTGTCGACGGTGAGATAGACGGTCAACCTCGAAGAAAATTACTCGAAGACGCCCTCTTATTTGCCGAGGCTGCTAACAATTCGTTTAGCTGGAAAAATGATTTTAATGGCATACCCTTTTCTGTTTCCTATGTTAATTTTATAAATGGTGCAGAAGAAACACTGGTTGAGGATATCAGCGGAGATATGTATCTCAAGATAGTTGAAGCAGGTGACGGGAATCGACACGATCATTTTCTTAAAATGGGCGAGGTAGCCAATATTCACAACATACTATTTGCCTTTAATGCCTATACCGACGGCGCAATAAATATTACGCTAGACGAAGCGAACAATTACAGCATTCAGTCCCCTTTTGAAGGCACTTATCTTCGTATGGCCGACCAGCAGCAAGGAAGTCTACGTGCTAATGCTTCACAGCCCCTGATGTTGCGCACCCTCTACAGTGCCGCCGGGATGCAGTTTGTCTTTCCAGACCCTGCGATGATTGGTTCATATCAAATAGTACCTGTTGAAGATAAGGACGCCGCCATACAGGATGCTCTAACCATACAATTGACTGCCAATGGTGCCCAAGCGCAAGTAACCGTTTTAGGCGCCAAGGGCATTGCGAATCCACCTGTTCAAGTTGAACTAGGCGGATTAGAATTTCGGGTTACTTACGGTTCAAAACAAGTTGAACTCCCGTTTGCCATTAAGCTCAATGATTTCATCGCTGAAAAGTATCCGGGTACAGAAAAAAGTTACAGTAGCTTTATGAGTAAGGTAACGGTATTGGACGACCCTACTTTTGACCACAATATTTACATGAACCACATTCTCAATCACAAGGGCTATCGTTTTTTTCAGGCATCTTTTGATCCAGATGAAAAGGGAACGGTACTATCGGTTAACCACGATGCATTGGGTACAGCTGTTACCTATGCAGGTTACTTCTTGCTTTATATCGGCTTGTTGGGCTTGATGTTTTTTGGAAAAACACGTTTTAAGAAGCTTGCCAAAATGTTGGAGGACATACGCATCAAAAAAGCCGCATTGCCTTTGATACTCTTTTTAACTTCCACGCTAGCTTTTGCTCAGCATCAACATAAGCCACCCAGTTTTGCAATTGACTCGGTGCTTCAAGCCGATGCTATTCTCGCCGACCAGGCAGCTAAGTTTGGCGCGCTGGTCATCCAAGATCAAGGGGGGCGTATGAAGCCTGCCAATACTTTTGCTTCCGAATTGGTACGTAAGGTCAGTAAGTCCGATCACTACAAATCTTTAGATGCCAACCAAGTATTATTGTCCATTACCCAAAACCCAATTATTTGGTATCAAGTTCCTTTTGTGTATTTGAAACGTGGTAATGACAGCATTCGAACACTTGTTGGTGTAGATAAAAAAGCCAAATACGCTTCTTTCGCAAACTTTTTTGACACACAGGGAAATTACAAGCTGGCTCCTTACTTAGAGGGCGCTTATAAAGCTGCAACCCCCAATCAGTTTCAAAAGGATTTTATTGAAACAGATCGAAAAGTGAATTTGCTTTTCTCAGCTTTGGAAGGAAAGGTATTGCGCATCTTTCCAGTACCAAATGACGAAAACAACCGTTGGGTTTCTCCCGCTGAAGTAAATGAGATACGTTTTGAAGGCGTAGATTCGCTCTACGTGAACAACGTATTGCCTTTGTATCTGACTTCGTTGAGACAGGGCAAAGCCACACAAGATTACACGCAAGCCGATCAGTTGCTAGAGAGTTTAAAGGGCTATCAAAAGAAATATGGTGCAGAAGTTATGCCTACTGAGGATCAAATAAAGGCGGAGCTCTACTACAACAAATACGATATTTTTAAGCGTCTGTTTAGTTGGTATATGTATGCCGGAACCTTGATGTTCTTTGTATTGATTGCCCAGATGCTTTACGACATACGTTTATTACGTGGTGTTGTTGCCTTTTTTGTAGCGGTCATATCAATCCTTTTTGTGCTACACACCGCTGGATTGGCTGCCCGTTGGTATATTTCGGGTCACGCTCCTTGGAGTGATGCCTATGAATCCATGATTTATGTGGCGTGGGCAACCATGGGAATGGGACTTGCTTTTGGACGTAAATCCAAACTTACCATTGCCGCAACTGCTTTTGTGGCTTCCATGGTCTTGATGATTGCACATTGGAATTGGATGGATCCAGAAATAGCAAACCTCGTACCCGTGCTTGACAGTTACTGGCTGATGATTCACGTGGCGGTTATTGTGGGCAGTTATGGCCCATTTGCCTTGGGCATGATATTGGGTATTATTTCCCTTATTTTAATCCTATTGACGACCGAACGGACCGCTGAAAAAATGCGTCTAAATTTGGCCGAACTTACTGTTGTAAACGAACTGGCCTTGACCGTGGGCTTGATAATGCTAACCATTGGAAACTTCCTCGGGGGCCAATGGGCAAACGAAAGCTGGGGGCGTTATTGGGGTTGGGATCCCAAAGAAACTTGGGCATTGATAAGCATTTTGGTCTATGCATTTGCTTTGCATATGCGTTTGGTACCCGGATTACGCGGCAAATGGCTTTTTAGCGTGGTATCGGTTTTGGCTTTTGGTAGCATTATGATGACCTATTTTGGTGTTAATTTTTACTTGACTGGTTTGCATTCCTATGCGAGTGGAGATAAGGTGATTACACCTAACTTTGTGTACTATTCGTTGGCATTTATTGTTATATTGTCTGCTGCATCCTATGGAAAATCAAAAAAATACTTTTCGAAATAGCCTCCGTTGGTGGTTGTATTCTGTTGGTGGATTGCTTCTGGTTGGTGCTGGCTTGAGTGTATTAGGGGAGGCCATTATTGCAAAGAGTAGGGGCGAGGCATGGTTTTTGGTTGGTACATTTGCGTTGATTTTAGTTAATTCAGGAATATGTTTAGTAGCGGGAGCGGT
>ERZ802822.909-NODE-909-length-19721-cov-9.643504_pt1 | contig 19721 bp, 17 predicted proteins | sample MGYA00345649_ERZ802822 | MGnify/ENA primary metagenome ERZ802822 (study PRJEB30503, sample SAMEA104212359) | marine metagenome | biome: Westerlies Biome; feature: [SRF] surface water layer (ENVO:00010504) within the epipelagic zone...; material: water...
CATATGATTTAACAGAGGATAAAGATTTAAAATTTAATCCTGAAAAGATTTTATCTTTAATTACAGATAAAACTCGACTATTGATTTTAATTAACCCAAATAATCCAACAGGAAGTTTTGTTGAGAAAGCTGATATTGATGTTTTAGCAGAGGGATTAAAAAAATATCCACATGTAACAATCTTAAGTGATGAAATTTATAGTAGACAAATTTTTGACAATAAAGAAATGCCTTCATTTTTTAATTATCCTGAACTAAGAGAGAGATTAATTGTACTAGAGGGATGGAGTAAGGCTTACTCAATGACGGGGTGGAGATTGGGATGGAGTTTTTGGCCTAAGGAGTTGGTACCACATGTGAACAAACTTTTAATTAATAGTGTTTCATGTGTAAATGCTGCAGCACAATTTGCAGGCATTGCAGCTTTAGATGGGCCAGATGATTCAATTGATCAAATGATGGTAAAATTTACTCAAAGAAGAAATCTAATTCACAAAGGATTGAATGATCTTCCCGGAGTTGAATGTAGTTTGCCAGGAGGAGCTTTTTATGCCTTTCCTAGAGTTATCGGCACAGGGATGAATGGATCAGAATTTGCAAAAAAAGCTATGCATGAAGCTGGAGTAGCTATTGTTCCAGGAACTGCTTTTGGAAAAACTTGTCAGGACTATGTTAGGTTCAGTTTTGCTGCTTCTCAGGATAATATTTCTCAAGCATTAGAAAATATTAAGAAAAAAAACGCCGGTTGGATAGTGTCAATCATCCGCGATAAGTGATCCGGCAGCGCCGACCGTTTGCCCTTTGATGACCGCATCATCGGCGTTAAACGAATACGGAACCGTCCATCAATTTGCGTGCGGTTCGTATGATGCCTGACTTTTGAATCGTGCCATCAGCTTGCATTTCCAGTCTTACATTTATCGTTCCGCTGGGATGTTCAATTATATAATTGCTGTCGTCAGGCAAACGTGCAACTGGCGCGGCGACTGTGTGTGGTATAACACAGGCTGTGGCGACGCTTATGGCGGCGAATACGCCAATTGATGCATGAACATGATGTGGGATAAATGATCTTGTGTTGATCACAGCATTTCCATTTGCTGCGGTTATAAGAGTCATTTTTGGCACCGATTTTTTGCTGACATCACCAAGGCCCATAAGCCTGCCAGCCTGCAAGCGGATCGATTCAATTGCGTCTTTGAGCGTCTGATCAGCCGCCAAAGTTTCGCGCGGTTCATTGCCCGTCACACCGAAATCGGCAGCTCGCATGATGACGCATGGCATGCCATTGTCAATTAAGGTGCATTCAATCCCGTTCAGGGTGTCGGTCGCATGGCCTGTCGGCAGCAATGATCCGCAAATCGAGCCGGCAAGATTGCTAAAGAAAAGCGGTATGGCTGCGGCTGTTCCGGGCACGCCGTCAAGCGACTCATCTCCCGCAAAAGCGACTTTTCGATTTGGCGTGGAAATTTCTGCCTCGGCATACTCGCCGGTATTCAGCATGCGGATGCGAACCGTGGTCACCGGGTCTTCAGCTTTGACCAGACCACGCTCAATAGCAAATGGGCCAACGCCAGCTAATATATTGCCGCAACCCTGGCTGTCACTGACCTCGGCTTTGTCGACAGCTACCTGAAGAAACAGATAATCAATGTCGGCTTCCGGATCATCCGAAGCAGAAATGATGGCTATTTTTGAGGTCAACGGGTCAGCGCCGCCCAAGCCATCAATTTGCCGCCTATCCGGCGATCCCATGATGCGCAATAACAGCCGGTCCCGGACAGCTGCATCAGATGATATATCAGTTTGCAGCAAATATAGTGCTTTCGATGTTCCCCCACGCATCCACATCGCTGGAATGCTGTCACCCATGCCTGTTCTCTTTGCGGTTATGCCACTGGTGCTGGATCATCCTATAACTCGTCAACGGTACGCGGATATACTGATTGAAAGGCTTCGGCATAGCGCGCTTCGCGGCCATTGGCCTGTCCGCCAGAATTGCGGCGAAAATGATTGCCCCGGTTTTCTGCGAGGTTTTTATAATATTGCCACAAATGATGCTGGCCTTCCATGGTTTCAAGAGCGGCTTGTTTTTGCTCCCATACGTCACTGATGTCTAACAGCACATCTGGTTTCCATCCCATTTGCTCAGTTTGGTGGGGTTCAAACAGATAAAGCTGTGGCGCGCCTAAAACCTGGCTGCCCGGATTATGACCCCAGGCCTGGGCAATCATTCTGCATTCCAAGACAACCGACGTGGTATTCATATGATCGACATTGTATGGATCATAGGATGAATGGCTCATGATGAATTCTGGATTCACCGATCGCATCAGGTCTGCAAGGCGAAATTTTGCCGCTTGATCGACAACCAGCGGATAGTCGCCAAGATCAAAGAACTGGATATCATGCGCCTGCAAAATGGCTGCTGCGTTCTCGGCTTCACTTCGGCGGATTGACTTCACCTGGTCAAGCGATTTGCCTTGTTTCCACAATTTAGCGCTTTCGCCGCGCTCTCCATAAGACAGACATACAATTGTGACGTCATAGCCCCGCTTTTTGTGGAGTGCGATAGCACCACCACAACGCCAGACAAAATCGGCTGCATGAGCAGAAATAACTAAAGCTGTTTTCTGTGACATCTGAATCCAAAGCCCAAATTAAAGAATGGCGGGTTTTATGTTGTGATATATTGGCATGGCAGCCGAATATGTCTGTTATTTTCCGGTAAAATTTGGTTTGCGTTTTTCCATAAATGCCTGCCGGCCCTCGATATAGTCATCTGACGCAAAACATGCCGCGACCATTTCATCACATTTTTTTAACCCATCACTGTCTGGCTGTGTCTTCATCGCCTGTGTCGAGATATATTTCATCGCTGCCACTGTTAGTGGCGCATTCTGCGCAATCATCTCGGCGACTTCCATGACCCGTGACTCAAGCTGATCTTCGGCGACGACGTCCTGAACAAACCCCAGTCTGAGGGCGGTAGGGGCGTCAATGCGTTTTGCGGTGAACATCAGCATCCGTGCCTCGGCCGGGCCAATCGCATTGATCAGCCTTTTCACCGCATCAAAAGGATATCCCAAAGCCAGCTTTGCGGCAGGCATGGCGAATTGTGATTTGTCAGATACGATTCTGAAATCTGTGCATGCGGCTAAATTCAAGCCACCGCCAATGCAATAGCCATTGATCATAGCGATCGTTGGTTTGGCGAAGTTTTCGATGATGTTATAGACGATTTTGATGCGCGCATTGTAATGGTCAACAGCGTCTTTAGATCCCCGCTCGCTGTCGAATTTTGATATATCCGCGCCAGAAACGAACGACTTGCCGCCGGCGCCTGACAAAATCACCACACGCACATTTTCGTCTTTTGAAAATGCCAGCAATGCCTCTTCGACCGCATCCCACATTTCAAGCGATACCGCGTTATGGCGTTCTGGATTGTTGAAAATAACATGGCCAATTTTATTGGTGATATGCGCCAGAACTTTATCTGTGGACAATGAAATTTCTCTAACTTCAGACAAAACGATACCTTTCTTCATTATTAGATGTTTGGCTGGACATAACAGCCCATGCCTAATGTGTTTTCATAATTGGTGGCGACGCAATTTGATCCGATATATGTACGTCCCATAGGGCTGGTTGAGATGATGCATGAAATTCATCAAATGACGCCTGCATGTCATCCAGGCTGGTAAATTGTTTGGCGGCAATGCCGAAGCCATTGGCGATTGCGGCAAAATCTGATTTGCCAAACACAGACCCGGCAAGCGGTGCGTTGTCTTTGCGTAATTTATGTATTTCTGATCCGTAGGCACCATCATTCATCACAATAATAAGTATATTTAAATTGTGACGTTGGATAGTCTCCAATTCCTGTGCATGCATGAGCAAAGACCCATCACCATCAATCAGCACAATTTTACGATCCGGAAATGCCGTCGCCACACCAATGGCAAATGATGTCCCATTGCCGATTGCGCCAAATTCTCTGATAACCGTGAAATGATCATGTGGATGCGCATTCATTTGCGCTGAATAATAAGCACAATGCCCGGACGTATTCACAATATGACATGTTTTGGGGATGATCCCGTCAAGCTGTTTGATCACAGCCATAGGGTGAAGCTGGCCATCCGGCGTGTCATTATCATCTGGTAAAATTAACGCATCAGCTGCTGTGTGAAGCATCTCTGGCGTACGCCAGCCGGTTTGTTTTTTCACCGCAGCGGCGAGCGCCTCAGCCCCATATTTTGCATCTGCCGGAATCAGCAGATCTGCCGCATGGCGCCCTTGAACCGTTGCTTGTGGGCTGAGATCAAGATGCATCACTCTGGCGTTTGGGGTTAATTGGCCGCCATCAAAACTATGCGACGCCAGCCGCGCGCCGATGCCGATGACCAGATCAGATTGTGCAAAAATAGCTTTTGACTTTTGCGTTGCATAACCGCCAGCAACACCAAGATTGTAGGGTTGATCGTGAAACAGCCCCTTTGCCGGCAAGGTTGTTGCCAGCATCGCACCAGATTGTTCGGCAAGCGCCACACAGGCTGGCTTTGCCTGCGCGGCAACCGCCCCAAGCCCGGCCAAAATAACCGGACGCTTGGCTTCGGCGATCTGCTGCGCTGCGGTCTCGATGATATCTGCTGTGAGATCAATGTTTTTGGCTGTTTCGGCAATAATTTTGCGGGCGGCCAGTTTCGGCGTGTCTGTATGCGGCATTTTTTGCAGATCAAATGGCATGCCCAACACAATTGGCATTTTGTTGTGATGCGCCTTGGTGAAGGCATCATTGATCTGCTCGCCTAATGTATTGAGATCATGCAAGGCATAATATTCGGCGCCGCATGCCGCAACAAATGGGGCCTGATCGATCATTTGATTATACCAAGCCTTGCCAATTGGCGCCTCGCCGGCAAATATGATCATTGGAATATGCGCCCGCACGGCAATCGGCAGAATCGTCATAATCTGCGTCAGCCCGGGCCCACAAGTGACACTCGCACAGCCGATCTTGCCAAGCGCGCGGGCATAGGCAGCGGCTCCGGCAACGGCGGCATGCTCATGCCGCGTATAAACAAATGTCACGCCACGCTCATGCATGGCCCCGGCCCAATGCATGTTGGCATCGCCAAGCAGGGCAAAACATCTGTCGATTCCATGCTGGCAAAAAATGTCAGCAACTGATTCATAATATTTGTTCATATCGTCTTATACTTAAACAGCATTTTCGCCACCGCCGCGCCGGCCAGAACGGTTAATACTATACGGCACAGATGGTGCAAGGCCACAACAACAGGATTAAAATTCAAGGATAAAGCGATCAGACTCATTTCAGCCAAACCGCCAGCGGCAAAACTAACAAACAAAGCGCCGAAATCAGCTGGTACTAAATCCAGCAAAGCAAAAGCAATCAAGGCGCCGACACCTAACATATAGATGCCGACAAAAACCCCAACCTTTAACCCGTTCATCAGGGTTTTAATGGTTATCCCGGAAAATTGCGCGCCAAGTGCGGTGCCAATGAAATATTGTGCCACATCCAGCAACCAGTCGGGTACAGACAGATCGACTGTGCCGGTTACCGATAAGATAAGCGCAATAAATAACGGGCCCATCATATGCGCTGCAGGAAGCCTGCTAACCCGCCCGATGCCCAGCCCCACCGCAGCAATGATAAAAAACAATGCCAGATCACGGAAATCGCTGGCGCTGGTTGTCATTGATACACCCGCAGCCGTGCCAACAGCCTGTCCATCAATCGCCAGAAATAACATCGGGATGCACGCGACAACCAGAATAATTCTGATGAAATGCTGGGTTGTGACAATTTTCAGATCTGCACCCATCTGCTCGGCCAAAGCGATAGAATCGACGATACCGCCTGGCAATGTTGCAAAATATGCATCCTGTTTTTTGTAATTACCAAGTTTCCGCATGATGGCGTAACTGCCGCCATGTGCGAGTATGATATAGGGAATAAGTGCCAGGCCGGAGAGCCAGAATTCAGGCAGAAGTTTTAAAACCTCTGGTGAAAAACGCGAACCAATAATCGCGCCGATGACAGCCATGAAACTTAGCCTGACCCAACGCGACATGACCGGTGATTTGCGACCGCCTCTTTCGTAAAACAGAACGAAGGCGGCGGCGCCAAAAATACCACCAAGCATAAAGGGCATTGGCAGGCCAAGCCAGATCGCTACCCAACCGCCAAACAGACCGGATCCAAAAATAAGCAGATATCTGGCATCCATATTCGCGCGCTTTATGAGCCGGCTTTACTTTTCGCACGTTGCGAAGAGATTGCCCGAAACACAACAACAGCTGTTCCAATTATCAGGAAGATCGGTGCGTAGGAAAATTTGTTCTGATACTCAAAGCTCAGGAAAAGCATCAACCCATTATCCGAAATGATCATTGATTGACGGAACGCTTCTTCCATACTTGCTGTCAGAACAAAGGCAATGATGAAGGCCGCCGCAGAAAAATTCGTACGGCGCATGCCATAACCAATGACACCAAACAGCAGCGCAAACCCAACATCCCAAATTGACGCACGCGATGAATAGCTCGCGGCAATCGAAATCATAAATATGAATGGATAGAGATACTGCGTCGGCAATTTTGAGATTACCCGACCAATGACAGGCGCCAGAAAATAGCCAATAAGCGCATAACAAGCAATGCCGACCAGGCCCGCAGCAAACATGCCAAAAATAAATTCACGCGGACTGATTAACTGTCCGCCCATGAACAATGGCGGCTCTGTGGCAAAAATCTGTGGTCCAACCTGCAAACCATTAACCAAAAACATACCGATCAGAACAGCGGCGATGGTTGAACCAGGTATGCCCAGCGTCAGCAAGGGGATCATTGATGGCCCGGATACCGCATTATTTGCCGATTCTGGAGCCGCGATGCCTTCAACCACACCGGTGCCCCATTTGTCTTTATTTTTGGCTTTGCGCTTTTCTTCGCCATACGCAACAAAACAGGCGACGGAAGAGCCAAGACCCGGCATCATACCAATCAATGAGCCAATGATTGACGAGCGAAACATCAGTGGCAGGCAGCGTTTAAATTCTGCCCAGGTAAAATATTGCGCTGTTGGATCGTCAATGCCCCTAGCGTTCATATCGATCATTTTCACTTTTGCCGATTTTTCAGCCTGGATGATCACCTCGGAAATGACAAATACGCCAATAAGTAGGGGAACAAGAGCCATTCCAGACTCCAATTCGTCAATACCCATCGTCATTTTAAATTGACCGGTGATTGTGTCTTCGCCAATAAGGGCGATGGATGCACCAAAAAGCGTGGATATAATGCCTTTGATGATGCTGTCACTGACCACCGAGCCAATGATGATAAACGCCATAAGGTAGATCGCAAAATTTTCTGGCGGGCCAAATTTTCGGGTAAATGTAGCGATGAATACAGCGCCAAAAATCAGCACGATTTCGCCAAAATAATCGCCAAATGCAGAGGAAATAGTTGCGGTTTTAAGCGCCTTTCCCGCACGGCCAGATTGCGTCATCGGATAGCCGTCCTGCATCGTCGCGGCAGACGCGGCGGTGCCGGGCGTGTTGAACAGAATAGCGGCGATTGACCCACCATATCGCCCTGACTTGCCAATCACATAAAGGAAAGCTAATCCGGCCAAACCACCAATCTCATCATTATAGGCAATCAGAATTGGCAACATCATGGCGATGGCGGCGGCGGCGGTCAGGCCGGGTAATGCACCAAATACGATGCCAACAAATGAAGCGAGCAGGACAAACCAGATAGCATACTGATCATTAAGCAGAGTTTCAAAGCCGCCGAGTATATCTGTAAAAATCATCTGAACTTATTCCCCACTGATGATGTTGGTGTATGGGCGCAGATCTAACAGCGCGCCGCTTGGATCATTCAGTCGCATGATCCCCATGAAAAGCCACTGGAATACGAATGCCATTAGAAGCGTTGAAACCAAGATTTTCACTTTGTCTCTTACACCAAAGGACAAAAGCATCAGGGTATATCCCAATATGATTGCTAAAAAATATCCAAATAAATAAAAGGTCAGAATAAATGCCGCGCCTGAACCAATGACCCATGATATGCGCTTCAAATCGCTCTCTAAAAAGCCATAACCAGCCTGCACCGCGCCAACCTTGCCGCGGAAAGCTCTATAGGCAAGCCAGACTCCACCAAAAACAGTTGAGATAGAAAGCGCGAATGGCATCGCGTCCGGGCCAAACATTTCTTTTGAGGAGCCGATTGTCGATGCCTGATAAATAAAGAACAGCCCAACCAGTATCACAGTGGCACTGACGCCGTACTCTACTTTGGTTTTGTAATTTTCATGCAGCATCATATGTCTCTGTCAAATTTTTTTGGAAATGGATCCAGATAAAACTTGGGGCAAGTAAATACGCACTTGCCCCACGCTTGTTTGTTTCTGATTTTCGTAAGTCTTATGAGTCTTTAAGGATCTGGGCTACAACGGGTTCCATTGTCTTATACATGGCGTTCTGTCCCGCTATACCTGCTGCTGCATCCAGATAGAATGTCCCAAGGTTGTTCTTCTTCATGAACTTCTTAAAGCCTTTGAGGCCGGCAATATGTTCGATTGCAGCTGCCCATTTTGTTTTGACTTCGTCTGAAACACCCTTTGGCGCAAACACACAATAGAGACCAGTAAAATCAGCCCCATCCATGCCCTGCTCTTTAAAGGTTGGCAGATCTTTCATTGTTGGATCTCTCTCAGCGCCTGCTGTTGCCAGCGGACGGAGTGTGTCCTCAAATCCGGCAATGGTGTTGTTGCCGCCAAATACTGACTCAACAGATTGTGAGACAAGCGCCGCACGGGCTTTTGAACCACCTTTGAAAGGCACTTTTTTATGTGGGATGCCGTAGGTATCAAAGAACAGATGGCCAATCCCGGAGTGCATTGTTGTTGCACCTGAAGTGCCCCATGTGTGGACGCCGCCTGAAGCTTTTGTGTGGGCAACAAATTCGGCCACATTCTTCGCCGGGTGCGATGTATGAACTTGCAGCGATGTTACCAGCTGTGACATACATCCAAGGTTATCCCAGTCATTTCTGACACTATATGGTGCGTCTGCGCCTTTGGCCAACTCACCGACAATAAATGTGCCGATGTTGATGATGTAAAGAGTGTGCCCATCGGCCTTTTCGCTAAGCACGGCTTTTGCCGCTTTTTGACCTGACGCGCCGGGCAAATTCACAATGTAACCCGGTGTGCCACCCAGACTTGGTGCTTCGTGCATATAAGATGCAAAGCCTCGTGCTGTGGTATCAGTACCACCACCAGCAGAAAAACCGACCATTATTTTTATGGGCTTTTCCGGATAAGCGGCGAGTGCTGAACCTGCGCTCAAGGCTGCAGCAGCGGCGACGCCGATAGCGAACTTTTTGGTTAGTTTCATGGTATTCCTCCGCGTGTTATTTTTTACAAACGTCGCTGAAAAGCAGCGCTTTTAGTACAAGGATGCAACCTTGTTGGACGGACGATGATATGTCAACCATGAATTGTGTTCATTTACACCAGGTTTTCAGCGATCTTAATATATGCCAAAAACGGGTGACAAAACAGGCTCACCAACGATTGCTCAGTACGCGTAAGTAGGCCCAATACCAAAAGGCAATCATCACATGGGTAATCGCTAGATGGGCAATCGTAACATGGCCTGGCTTACCAAGCAAAAAAGCTAAATGGCTTTTGATGCACGCAGCTTGTCTATATCGCTGTCGCTGTAACCAAGCGATTTCAGGATGTTATCAGCATCGCCACCAGCCAATGGCGGTGGTGCTGCGATCTGGCTGGGTGTGCGACTCATGCTGATCGGCTGCCCAACAAGCTGGGTGTCGCCCCGCTCATGGCTGGTCACTGGCTGTACCAAACCCAAATGCTGGATCTGCGGGCTTTCAAAAACCTGACCAATATCATTAATGTCACCAGCCGGCACACCCGCCTGATTTAATGTTGAAACCCAATAGGCCGAAGTTTGTGTCTTAGTAATTTTTTCAATCTCAGCATTCAGAATGTCACGATTCTTTGACCGCGCTTCATTTACCGAGAAACGTTCATCATCGCACCATTCAGGTTTCTCCAGCGTTTCAGCAAGCCGCTGCCAGATGAGTTCACCCGCAACAGCCATGTTGATATATCCGTCGCTTGTCGTAAAAACCCCGGTCGGAATCGATGTTGGATGATTATTTCCAGCCTGTTTCGGAACGTCACCATCCATCAGATATCGTGCGGCCTGAAAATCCAGCATAAAGGCCTGTGCTTGTAGCAAAGAGGTTTGCACCCATTGCCCCTTGCCGGATTTCACCCGTTCCAGCAAAGCGATGAACACGGCTTGCGCGGCAAACAGACCGGCGCATAAATCAGCGATTGGGATGCCAACGCGCATCGGGCCTTGTCCGGGTTCACCGGTAATCGACATTAACCCCCCCATGCCTTGCGCGATCTGGTCAAAACCGGGTCTGTCGGCCAGCGGCCCATCCTGTCCAAAACCGGAAATAGATGCATAGACAAGCCCTGGATTGTGCTTTGCCAGACTGTCATAATCAATGCCGAGCCGATGTTTGACATCGGGCCGGAAATTCTCAACGATCACGTCAGCTTTTTGCGCCAGCTCCATGAATATTTTTTTGCCTTCGGCAGATTTAAGATTGAGCGTAAGGCTGCGTTTATTGCGGTGCAGATTCTGAAAATCTGGCCCAGCCCGGGGCCCGCCCATCTGTGACTTGTCACTTGGTGCCTCAATCTTGATGACATCTGCACCCCAATCTGCAAGTTGACGCACACAAGTTGGCCCGGATCTAACTCTGGTGAGATCAAGAACCAGATAGTCACTCAGCGCGGTGCTTGCCGGCGGGGTGCGTTCACCACATCGGCCAAGGTTATTATCGCTATCGTTACGAGGGCTCATTGAATTCTCCTGAAATAGATCATGGCCGGAAATAGATTATGGCTGGAATGAGCCTCGGCGGCCATTACCATAAGGAAATTAGACGCCAACTTAGCATATCAATAAATGGTGATGAAAGAGTTTTAGAAATTAAAATTTGTCGTTGAGGATCGCAAGGATTGTTGCTTTGTTGAAAAAATTGTTGTGCGATGTGATGCCGGCTCGGGGCAAATGGGCATGCAGCGAATAAGGGTGAAAAATGCAAACAGCGATTCCATTTCTTTTCATGCGAGGCGGCTCGTCACGGGGCCCCTTTTTTCAACTCAAAGACGTACCCGCAGACCGCGATAAATTGAGTGAGGTTCTGATCGCGGCTGTTGGCTCGGGTCACCCGCTGAATATTGATGGTATTGGTGGTGGCAATTCGGTAACGACAAAGGTGGCGATTGTCTCGCCCTCGTCCGACGACTGGGCCGATGTTGATTATCTTTTTGCACAGGTCAGTGTGTCTGATCATCTTGTTGATTACAAACCGACCTGCGGCAATATGTTAACAGCCGTCGGGCCGGCAGCGATCGAAATGGGTCTGGTTGCTGTGTCTGCTCCCTATACCGAGATTAAAATACGCGCGGTCAATACCGGCGCGCATGTTGTGGTGAAGGTGCGAACCGACAATGATCAGGTCATTTATGACGGTGATACGCGGATCGACGGTGTGCCGGGCACCGCCGCACCCGTTGAGATGTGTTTTCTGAATGTTGCCGGATCGTCCACCGGATCATTTCTGCCAACCGGCAATCTGATCGACAGCATTGACGGAATTGAGGTGACTTGTATGGATGTCGCCATGCCAATGGTCATCGCGCGGGCTGAGGATTTTGGCTTGAGCGGTCACGAGACAGCCGAGCAACTCGATACGGATCGGGCGTTTTTTGAACGGATGGAGCAGATCCGGCTCGCGGCAGCGGTGCAGATGGGCATGGGCGATTGTGCGCAATCTGTAACGCCAAAATTTGCATTGGTGGCTGCAGATGAGCGCGTCAACCACATGACCGTACGTTATTTTATGCCGTGGAAAACGCACCCCACGCTGGCTGTTACCGGCAGCCAGTGTCTTGCCAGCTGTGCATTGACACCGGGCACCGTGGCCTATCCATTGATGCAGTCGTCAGGCGCGACGCCGATCCATGTGATTTTGAACCATCCAATGGGAAGCATGGAGGTGATCACCGATTATCAGATACGCGACAATGAATTTATCCATCACTCAGCCGGGCTTGTCCGCACCGCAAGAAAACTGGCCGCAGGACAGGTCTTTATACCCGGAAAAATCTGGGACGGAGATGCCGGGTGAAATTTGCCATAATAGATGATTGGTCGGACGCGCTTTGGACATTGCCTTGTTTTGCCAAGCTGGATGGCTTGGATGTCGCGGTGTTTAACGACCATGTAGATGACCCAGCGGCACGCGCAGACCAGCTGGCCGCATTTGACGCGGTGGTTTTGATCCGCGAACGGTCGCGCATTACCCGCCGATTTCTCGAGGGCCTGCCAAATTTAAAACTGATCTCACAATTTGGCAAATATCCGCATATTGATATTGATGCTTGTTCGGATCACGGCGTTTTGGTGTGTTCCGGCAAACGGTCGCATGCACCATCGCATGCCGCCGCCGAACATAGTTGGGCGTTGATCATGAGCGCCATGAAAAATATACCGGGCCAGATGCAAAATCTGCAAAATGGCAAGTGGCAACAGGGCGTTGGAAAGGGTTTGTTTGGCCGGCGTCTCGGGCTTTATGGTTATGGGCGTATTGCCAAACGAGTTGCCGAATATGCCGAAGCCTTTGGTATGCAAGTTGAATGGTGGGGGTCGGCTGATGGCCGCGCACGTGCGCAAGCTGATGGCCGCAGAATCGCCAAAGACCGTGCGGATTTTTTTGCCGAAAATGATATTGTGTCGCTGCATGTCAGGTTAACGCCCGAAACCCGCGGCATCATCACCGCGGCTGATCTTGCACAGATGAAACAGGATGCTTTGTTGGTCAATACGTCACGCAGTGCATTGCTTGGCCCGGACGTTCTGTTACAGGCACTTGATGCTGGCCGACCCGGCGCAGCGGCAATTGATGTGTTTGACGAGGAACCTATTTTCTGGCGTGATGACAAACTGGCGTGCCACCGGCGGGTTATCGCAACACCCCATATTGGTTTTGTTACCGAAGAGGAATTGGAGATGCAGTTTTCCGAAGTGTTTGATCAAGTGGTCGCATGGTATAAAGGGGCGCCGATCAATATGGTGAACCCGGCGGTCTGGCAGCCCGTATCTGATGACGCGTAGCGTGCCCGAAGCTATGCCCGATACTATGCCTGATTCAATGAAAGTGATTATTGCATCACCGGTTGGCGGGCCTGAAACCCTGCAGCTGGCGACCCGTCCTTTGCCGCAGATGAAGTCAGAGGAGGTGCTGATAAAAGTCAGCGCCGCCGGGGTCAATGGTGCGGATATGAAAGAGCGGCAGGGCAAATATCCGGTGCCGCCGGGTGCGCCGGATATCATGGGTCTTGAGGTATCTGGGGAAATTGTCGCTGTGGGCCGGGGCTGTCGTAGACTCGCCGTTGGTGACCATGTGTGTGCGTTGCTGATTGGCGGTGGATATGCCGAATATGCTGTGGCTCCCGAGGGGCAATGCATGGCTGTTCCGAAAAATGTCTCGCTGATTGAATCGGCGGGTATTCCTGAAATTTTTTGCACGGTTTGGGCCAATATGATCGATCGTTGCGCGCTACAGGCTGGCGAGACGGTTCTTATTCAGGGCGGCACCAGCGGTATCGGATATGCCGGGATAAAACTGGCAAAGGCGTTTCAGGCCACGGTGTTTGCAACCGCACGAACCGAAGAAAAATGCGCGGCAATGCGCCGATTTGGCGCTGATCATGTGATCAATTACCGTGAACAAACATTCGATGAGGTCTGCCGCGCCGAAACGGATGGGCGGGGGATTGATGTGATTGTTGATATCGTTGGCGGGGACTATCTGCCAAAAGAAGTGGCATTGCTGGCGCATGGCGGCCGACTGGTCATTATCAATCTGCCAGCTGGCAAAATAGCAGAGGTGGATTTCGGACATGTTCACGCCAGACATCTGACGATCACCGGTTCACGCATGCGCCCGCGATCAATTGCCGATAAATCAAAAATATGCCGGGCATTGGAACAGCATGTGTGGCCGCTTTTTGAAACGGGCGAGATATGCACTGAAACCTGTGCTGTATTTCCGTTTTCGCAAGCCGCTGAGGCGCATCGCCTGATGGAATCAAGCAATCATATTGGCAAAATTATTCTGACGCCATAGCGCCTTCAATTTGGTTATCAAACGAAAGAGACAGTTTTATGACACGGCTGAAGCCACTGGATACCGGTCTGATGACAGACCGGCAAAAACAGGTTTACGATGCCATTGTATCCGGCCCGCGCGGTCAGGTAAGGGGGCCGTTGGCGGTCTGGTTGCATCGCCCGGAACTTGCCAGCAAGGCACAAGAGCTTGGTCAATATTGCCGCTATGATTCGGCATTGCCGCCGCGCCTGTCAGAGCTAGCCATCCTGACGACAGCGCGTATCTGGGATGCTGCATTTGAATGGCAGGCGCATGTGCCGCATGCGCTCGCCGGTGGCATTACGCCCGCGGTCATTGCATCTTTGGAAAGTGATGAAACGCCGCAATTCGACAAGACGGACGAAGCCGTCGTATATGCGTTTGCGCGCGAGCTCAATATGACGCGGGCAGTGACCGATGAAACATTTGATCGCACGATTGCATGTCTTGGCGCTGACGCAACCGTTGATCTGGTCGGGGTGCTTGGATATTACGCGCTGATTTCGATGACCATTAAAGCCTTTGATTTGCCCGGTTTGCATGATGGCTCAGAATGAAAAAAATACCGGGCGCCGCCCGCTTGTAACCGAATCCCACACTGTTCCATTGTGGGATTACACAATCGCGGTTTATCGCAAATCAGGCGTCGCCGCGGCATGTCTGGAATTGCAACATAGCGCTCACATTGATGTGCCGTTGTTTTTCTGTGCTGGCTACGCATCACTGACAGGCAGGCGTTTCGACAAAACCGCGCTGGCGTGTTTATGCGATATCTGCACCCCATGGCAAAAAGATATTGTTCAACCGCTGCGACTGATACGAACGCAATTGAAACAGGGCCATGAAATGATCAGCCGCACTACAACCGAGGCTTTCCGCACCGAGATTAAATCAATGGAACTTGGTGCTGAACGGATTCAAATTGATCTGATGCAGGATTTGGTCACAGAATTACCCATGCAGAAAGCCGCCTGCAACATTGAACAGCTTGCCTCAGTCCTGACGATGGTTGTCGAGCATTACAGTCAGGTGGCGGCAGATGCCCCAACATCATCAAAAATCAGTTTTTTGGCAGATCAGATGTATCATTATTAGATTGTTTTGAGGATTTGCCAGTCCAGCGTTTCACCAGATCAAGGTCAAAATCGAATAAATCAAGGGCCCGACCAACCGATTGCGTGACAATATCGTCAATCGTTTCTGGCCGGGTGTAAAAGCCGGGCACGGGCGGCATAATGATGGCGCCATTCTGCGTGGCCTCGGCCATTAAGCGGATATGGCCTGCATGCAAGGGTGTTTCACGTAACATCAAAACAACGCGTCGCCGTTCTTTGAGGCAGACGTCAGCGGCGCGCGCTGTGAGCTCTCCATTAAAGCAGTTGGCGATACCGCTTAAGGTTTTTATCGAGCAGGGCGCAACCAACATGCCCTCGGTCTTGAAGGAACCAGATGAAATCGATGCGCCAATATCATCGTTGCTGTGAACATAATCAGCCAGGCTGCGCAGCTGTTCTCCGTTCAGATCAACTTCGGATAGAGCGGTACGATAAGCCGAGCGTGTGATGATAGCGTGGGTTTCAACATCGTCAATTTCAGCAAGGATTTGTAACGCGCGAATGCCATAAATGACACCAGACGCGCCGGTTATAGCAATGATGATTCGCCGCATATGATGGCCTCTCTTGTTAGTAAGTTATTGACGATAGATTGACCGAAAAGCCGCAGGCTAAGTTGTTTGATCAGCAGACCAAGTCGGTTAGTCACCAGAGGTTTTCGAACCATCCGGATCGACCTTGGTTTCGGGCTTTAACCCCTCCACCGCAAGCTTGGCTGAGATACGCCCGTTTTCCAAATAATTTCCCGCCGCGGCGCGCTGGCCAGCGGCGTCCCATATTTCGTGCCAGGCGCCCAAAGAATAGCCATGCCAGGGGCTTTTGACGTTGAGTTTTGGCAGTCCAAGCTCTTGCCAGATTTCCATCGCCCGCTGCATATGTTGTTTCGCTGGCAGCGCCAATGGCGGCATTTGTGATTTCATTGTCGCGTCGATTAACAAAGATGAATCTTCTTCACCGCTATGCTCGCGTTTCGGCCCATGGCCCTGCCCCCGAAAATCAACGGTTTTTATGTCTTTAACGGGGTTGGAACGATACGAGATCGCCCATAAAAGCGCATCAGCATTATCCACATCAATATCTTCATTCACCGCGATACATATTTTGCTACAATCCCCTTTAAAAAAGGCGGCATTATAGAGCGAACGCCAAATTTCTGTGTGCGGCATATTTTCTTCACAAGTCACCACAGTGACGCGCAGTAATCCGGTAAGTGGCTCGTGCAAAGATACCTTTTTGACGCCTTTAATGTTGCATTCATCTCTTAGATGTTTGAGGAATAGTGGCTCATAGGCAACCCGCTTTATCATGCTCGACTCGCTTGGGGCGACCTGGCTGATATATGACGGCACGACGGCTTTTTTTCGCCGTGTTATTGCGGTTATACGCATTGGCATATTGTATTCTTCGAGCGCGATATGCCCATGTGACTCGCCAAAAGGCCCCTCAGGTTCGACTTTTGTTGTGTCAATAAACCCCTCAATAATAATTTCAGCCTCTGCGGGAATGGTCAGATCGACTGTTTTGGCTTTTGTTACATGAATCGGTGCATTGGCAAGGCCGCCGGCAACGGTAAATTCATCAACGCCCAATGGCAGTTTTTGCGGGCCCATGAAGGCGACGATCGGCGGACAGCCCAGAACAATGGCAACAGGCATTTCTTTGATGCCAAGCTCCTGATGTTTCTGATAATGCTGGAAACCACCGGCACCACCAACACGTGTTGCCATGCGCACAACAAGCCGGTCGGGCGCTTTTAGCGCGCATCTGTATGTTCCCATATTTTGAACTGAAGTGTCTGGATCTTTTGTGATGACATTACCAGCGCTCAAGGTCGGCGCGCTGTCAAAGCCGGGGGTCGATACAGGGATTGGCAGCGCGTCAAGACCGCCGCCTTCTTTGGTCAGACTTTCCCCAGTCTCGACAATTTCATGGCACAGGGCGTTGTCGATGAATTTTGGCGGGATCGGGTTGCTGATCGCCTGTTCCCATTTCTGCTGGACGTCATCAATGGGGCAACACATGCCCACACTGTATATTTCACGATTAGCTGCCAGCCCGCCAACCAGAACGGGTGTCTCATATTTGCGGCCCCGGCCATCATGAATATTGGTAAAGAGAAATGCCTTGCGCTCAGACTCTTTCATGCCACCTTGAAATTGCCAGCGGACCAGCGGATGCATCTCACTGTCTTTATCAATCGGTATATCGACTTCTATAAGCAAATCACGTTCACGCAAGATTGCAATATGTTGGTGGAGGTCGTGGTAGGGGCGGGTCATCGCTATCTCCGGTGATTTGATCAAAAGAACAAATCGAAATAAAATCCTGTAAATTCATCTATCAATGATTGAAAGTATGTCTCAAATCGATGAATAGGTGCAAGTGAATCTCTGGCGTCACTGTTCCGTTTGATGCCTCTGGAAATGCGATGGTCAGTTTTTTTCAGAAAATGGTCAAAAAACCGCCTGCGATCGCGTTAGATGCGGATTAATTTTTTGGCTCTGACCGCATCTGTGCCTGCTTGCCGGCGGCGCGTTTAACGGCGGCGAGTTCATTGGAAATTTCATCAAGCTTGGCATGTAGTTTCTGCAGATCGCGCTGGGTCATTGGGGCGTCATCATCCTGCCCGAGAGCTTCGGCTTCAAGCTTTTGCGCGGTTTGCATTGAATCAACAATGATGCCGATGAAAAAATTCAAAACAGCAAAGCTGGTAATGATGATAAATGGCAGAAAAAATGACCAGGCCCATGGGAACAAAGTCATCGTCGGCCTGACCACGCCCATTGACCAGCTTTCGAGTGTCATAATTTGAAACAATGTGTATGCAGACGCGCTGATGGTGCCAAACCATTCCTGCATATTTGGGTCTGGATGAATGCCAAACAATTTTGTCGCTAAAACAGCCGCCACATAAAAGATCAGGCCAAGCACGCCCACCACCGATACCATGCCGGGGATCGAGTAGCCGATGGCTGAGACCACCCGCCGCATCTGCGGCACAACCGAGATCAGGCGCAGAACCCGCAAAATCCTCAATGTACGCAACACGGTGAGCGCACCGCTTGTTGGCAACCAGGCAATGCCGACAATCACAAGATCGAAAATATTCCAGCTTGAACGAAAAAAATTCAGCCGGTATACGTAAAATTTCAATGCCAGCTCAACAGAAAATATCACCAGAATGATACGGTCTATCCAATGCAGGGCGGCACCAAAGTCGGACAGAATTGCGGCGTCCGTTTCCAGTCCAAGGGTGACGGCATTGATCAGTATCAAAATGGTGATAAAACTTGTGACCGCACGACCTTCTAGCGATGATGCGATGGCGTCTTTGTGAGTTTGAGCAGACATGAAATAACACTATCCATATGAAATTTGGCCGCAAGATATGTGCTTATGAACCGAGATACAAGGTTGAAAATAATGTGCGTAAATGGCGCTGATCAGATCTATGTTACGGGTTGAATCTCTGTGGTCATTTGGGTGATCTGTATATTGCGTGAAGGCTCTGTTTGTTCTTCTTTCATTACATAACCACATTTTGATATGATAATGCGTTGCGCTACCACATCCTTATGGCGCACAAAAACGAACAATTGATAAAGATTGTTTGCAGATTTTCTTTCCGCCAATTTGCATCACCGAAGGGCTAGGTTTGCGCCGTTAGCTGGTGTTGAATGGGTGAAGGGCTGTGATTAAACTGGGATAAGGCGACATCGGATGGGTGAGACAGTAAGGGGCGCACATGCTTGAGGTTCTGGGTAATACAGAATTCACCTTTCAGATGTGAAGTTTGTTCACGCTGATTGTTGTTGCGCTCATTTTCTATGCAAATGAAAATGTACCGATGGAAGTGACATCCGTCGCTACCCTTGTTCTGCTTTTGCTGTTTTTCCATTTTTCTATAGATTTTGTTTTATAACTCTCACGATGTTTTACCCTATATTGTAATATTAAATATTTTTTAATTTTTGTTAAAAAATTTAGTATGAATTTTTTTGTAATTTACAGAATTTGTTTAGGATTAATTTTATTTTGGTTTATCTATACTTAAACGTTTAAATTCTGGCATTAATTGCGATAATAAAACTCCTGCAAGAATAAACAAACATCCCAAAACATTATCCATATTTAAAAATTGATACCCAGTCACCCTGGCCACGAGTTCAAATCGCTCGCAAAGTTGATGATGATGGAGCTAAATACTTTGGTCCTTATGCATCAGCTGGTTCTGTAAGACAAGCATTAGACGTAACTAAAAAGCTATTCCCATGGCGTTCGTGCTCAAAGGAA
>ERZ802822.910-NODE-910-length-19712-cov-6.428011_pt1 | contig 19712 bp, 22 predicted proteins | sample MGYA00345649_ERZ802822 | MGnify/ENA primary metagenome ERZ802822 (study PRJEB30503, sample SAMEA104212359) | marine metagenome | biome: Westerlies Biome; feature: [SRF] surface water layer (ENVO:00010504) within the epipelagic zone...; material: water...
CTGTTCATCAAAGCCCTGGGTCAGGTCGGCTTCTACACCGAGGGAGCCATCAACTGGGACATCGCCATCCTCGTGGGAGCCTTCGGCTTGAGCCTGTTTATTTCTCAGCTGCTGTCCGGCATGGGAATGCCAGCCAACCCACAGCAAGCCACAGCCAACAAGATCACGCCCGTGATGATCACTGGCATGTTTCTGTTCTTCCCCTTACCAGCCGGCGTTCTGCTTTATATGGTGATCGCCAATATTTTTCAGGCCCTTCAGACCTTCCTGCTCACCCGAGAGACACTTCCCGACAATCTGCAGGCGATTTTGGATGACCAGATGAAGCAGGCTCAGACCCCGGCCACAGCAACAGCCGGTGGCGGATCCCAAGCCGGCCGCCTGCCGTTCGAACCCAAGGGCGGGAACAAATGATTCCCGGCCTGGAGCCGGTGGCCTTGAAAGAGCTTCTCGCCCTGGGTCAGCCCAGGGAGTGGGATGTCGATGGCATCCACGATGAACTCTCAAGCCTCACTCCAATTCGGGGACGCGTGTGCGCAGAACACCGCGGCAACGTTCTTGAGGTGGAGGGGTCTCTCCAAACCATCATCTGTGTGTGCTGTGATCGCTGCCTGGGAAACTTCAACCAGCAACTCACGGTTAACACTCGCGAACTGATCTGGCTTGGCGCTGAGCCATCAGAGGCGACCAACGGCGATGCCGATCACAACTCTGATAGCGCTGAAGGACTGATGGAAAGCCTGGACCCTAGGGGATGTTTCGAACCCGAACGCTGGGTGTTCGAACAACTAAGCCTGCAGATGTCAGTAGTCAATCGCTGTGGCGATCACTGCCCTGGACCACCGGTGCAGCCCAGCGCAGCAGCACCGCCAAGCGCAACGACATCTTTCAAGGATCCTCGCTGGCAGGCTTTGCGGGATCTTCAGGCTTCCATGGAGTCAACCCCGGACCGACAGCATGACTGAATCATGGAGCCGGCAGCTGGATCTCCTGATCCGATCAGGAACGCCACTGATCTGGATCCGAAGCCATGAGGAGGAGAGGGTTGAAGCCCTCCTGACCCAAGCCAGTCAACGCCTGGGCGACCGCTTGCTGGCGCGATGGGATTTCGTGAGTGGTCTCAGCGGTGCCCTGGGGCAGGAACGGTTGGGAGCGCGGCAGCCAATGGCCGTTCTGCAGTGGTTGAAAGAACGTTCGAGCAACGATCCCACCCTGCTCCTGCTCAAGGATGTGCATCGGTTTTGCGATGACCCAGGCATCGCTCGGATGCTGCGCAATCTGGCCGGTGAGTTGAGGTCCACCCCCCACACCCTGATCCTGAGCTGCGGCCAGTGGACGCCCCCTGCCGACCTCGACGAAGCCCTCACGCTTCTGGATCTGCCCCTCCCTCGCGAGGAGGAATTACGGATCCTTCTGAGCAACATCGCCAGAGCCTGTGGATCCGCCCTCGAGGAGGAGGTGCTGGAAGAACTCACCCATGCCTGCTGCGGGCTGAGTGAAGCCAGAGTGAGACATGTGGCCGCGAAGGCCCTGGCGCAGCGCGGCCGCCTCAGCCTCGACGATCTGGCCGATGTGCTCGAAGAGAAACGCCTGTCACTGGCACGCAGCGAAGTGCTGGAGTTCTGTCGCACCGATGCCACCCCCGCGGATATTGGCGGACTGGAGACCCTGAAGCACTGGCTTGATCAGCGCCATCGCGCCTTCAGCGACGAGGCCCGCCGTTTCGGCCTGCCCTTGCCGCGCGGCGTGCTGCTGGTCGGTCCCCAGGGAACCGGGAAATCACTCACCGCCCGAGCCATTGCCCACAGCTGGTCGATGCCTCTGCTGCGATTGGATGTAGGCCGCCTGTTCTCCGGGCTAGTAGGAGCCAGCGAGGCGCGAACGCGCGACATGATCCTGCGCGCTGAGGCCATGGCGCCCTGCGTGCTGTGGATAGACGAAATCGACAAGGGCTTCGGCCAGGTCGGCGGCAGCGATGGCGGAACCAGTCAGAGGGTTCTGGCCACGGTGCTCACCTGGATGGCGGAGAAGCGCTCCGCCGTATTTGTCGTGGCCACGGCCAACGGTGTGGAGCGACTGCCACCCGAACTGCTGCGCAAGGGGCGCTTTGACGAGATCTTTCTTCTGGACTTGCCATCCAGAGACGAGCGCTGCGGCATCCTCACCCTTCATCTCCAACGCAGACGCCCGCAACTCGATCTGCCCCTGTCCACCGTGGTGGACCGAACCGAGAGCTATTCCGGCGCCGAACTGGAGCAGGTGGTGATCGAAGCGATGCACCTCGCCTTCGCTGAACGCCGGGAACTGAATGAAAGCGACCTGATCAAGGCCGCATCCCAGTTGGTCCCTCTGGCGCGCACCGCCCGGGAACAACTGGAAGCCCTGAAGCAATGGGCCAGTGCAGGCCGAGCCAGACCCGCTTCATTGCGGCGCGTAACGAACCCTGACGCCCCGTAACGAATCCACCGCTGTCGCCAGGACGACTCGGAACGACCTCCTTAGGTTGCCAGCACTACAGACAGTCTGGCCGTGAACCGATCCACTGAACTCACCACCCAGCTTGCAGCCGCCTGTCTTGGCGCTGGAGTGATCACCACCGTTGCTGTGGTTCAAGGCCAGAATCCGATCACAGCCCTGGGCATCACCCTGTTTTCTGCAGTCGCAGCCGTGATGGTCGGCCAGGTTCTCTGAGTCGGCAGAAGCCCTTGGAGGCGGACGCTTAGGCTGCCGGCGCCGCCACTGAAATCCCTGTGCTCGATCAGCGTCTGGTGCGAGAGAACCCTGAGCTGATGGCCAGGGAGCTTGCTCGCCGCGGCTTGACGGTTGATCTAAACAGCCTTCAAGCCCTCGCCCAACAGCAGCGCGACCTCGAGGAGCAACGGAGCGGCCTGCAGGCGGAAGGCAACCGGGTGGGCAAAGAAGTTGGCCTCAAGATCAAGGCAGGGGCTGATCCGAAAGGCGATGAGGTGGCTGAACTCCGTCAGCAGGGCAATGCCATCAAACAGAGAGTGGCCGTTCTGGAAGATGAGGAACGCCAACTGGCCGCCGATCTGAAGAGCCAGCTGCTTACCTTCCCCAATCTCCCCTCACCCGACTGTCCAGACGGCCGGGATGAAAACGACAACATCGAGATCCGCGCCTGGGGTGACCCACGCAGGCAGGAAGGGCTTGAAGAGCATTGGGCGATCGCTGATCGCCTTGGGCTCCTCGACAGTGAGCGCTCGGTGCGCATCGCCCAGAGCCGCTTTGTGACCCTGTTTGGTCAGGGAGCACGCCTCGAGAGGGCCCTGATCAATTTCATGCTGGACCTCCACACCGGCAAGGGCTACCGCGAAGTGCTACCTCCGGTGCTCGTGAACAGCGCCAGTCTCACCGGTTCAGGACAGCTGCCCAAATTCGCCGAGGAAAGCTTCCGTTGCGCAGATGACGATCTCTGGCTCACCCCCACAGCGGAAGTGCCTCTGACCTCACTTCATCGTGATGAGATCATTCCGGCGGATCAACTGCCCCTGCGCTCCGTGGCCTACAGCCCGTGTTTCCGGCGGGAAGCTGGCAGCTATGGCCGAGATACCCGGGGACTGATTCGACTGCATCAGTTCAACAAGGTTGAGCTCTACTGGTTTGTGCACCCCGACCATGCCCACGAGGCGCATGCGGCCATCACCGCGGATGCCGAAGCGGTTCTGCAAGCGCTCGAGCTGCCTTACCGCGTGCTGGAACTGTGCACTGGAGATCTCGGATTCTCCGCAGCGCGCACCTACGACCTTGAAGTGTGGCTGGCGGGAGCCGGCGCCTACCGAGAGATTTCCAGCTGCAGCGTCTGCGGTGATTTCCAGGCACGACGCTCGTCCATCCGCACCAAGGACGGCAAGGCCACCCGCCTCGTGCACACCCTCAATGGCAGTGGCCTGGCCATCGGCCGCACCATGGCCGCCCTGCTCGAAAACGGTCAACAGGCCGACGGCAGCGTTCTCTTGCCTCAGGCGCTCATTCCCTACTTCGGTTCTGATCGCCTCCAGCCAGAATGATCCAACTGCGTGAATCCTCATGAACGTTCTGGCCTCACTGCTCGCTCTGGGGCTGCTGATCGTGATTCATGAGGCGGGTCATTTTCTGGCGGCCCGTCTGCAAGGCATCCGCGTCAATGGCTTCTCAGTGGGCTTCGGCCCTGCGGTGCTGAAAACCGAGCGCAATGGCATCACCTACGCCCTGCGGCTACTGCCTCTTGGCGGCTTCGTGTCGTTTCCGGACGACGACGACAACGATCAATCCATTCCTTTGGACGATCCGGATTTGCTGCGCAACCGTCCGATCCCCCAGAGAGTTCTGGTGATCAGTGCCGGGGTGCTGGCGAATTTGCTGCTGGCCTGGCTGGTGCTGGTGGGGCATACAGCCGCTACCGGTGTTCCCGGTGATCCAGCCCCTGGCGTGGTGGTGATGACCGTGCAGGACGGAGCTCCAGCCGATCGGGCCGGGCTCAAGCCAGGGGATCGCATTCTCTCCATCGATTCCCAACCACTCGGCAGCGGCGATCCAGCGGTACGGGCCGCAGTCGACCCCATCCGCCGCAGCCCTGGACAAACGCTTGAGCTGGAGGTCCAGCACGCTGAGGCGGTTCGGATGCTCCGCCTCACACCCGATGATCAGAACGGCACCGGTCGGATCGGAGCCCAGCTTCAGGTGGCGATGGTCGGAGCCACCCGCCCTGTGCGTTCTCCCTTGGAGGCGCTCAGCGCAGGCAGCAGCCAGTTTGCGGGTCTGTTCAGCCGGACGGTGGCCGGGTACGCCGGTCTCCTCACCGATTTCGGCAGCACGGCCCAACAGGTATCCGGCCCTGTGAAGATTGTGGAGATGGGGGCTCAGCTCTCCAGCCAAGGAGGATCCGGACTGGCTCTATTCCTCGCCCTGATCTCGATCAATCTGGGTGTGCTGAACGCCTTGCCACTTCCCTTGCTCGATGGCGGACAGCTTGTGTTCCTGTTGATTGAAGGTGTGCGCGGACGGCCGCTGCCGGAGCGATTCCAACTGGCTGTGATGCAGTCCAGCCTGCTGCTGGTGCTGGGGCTGAGCGTTCTGCTGATCGTGCGCGACACCAGCCAGCTTTCTGTGGTGCGTCAATTGATGGGCCAGTGAGGCGTTAAAGTCACAGATTGAACTGCTCTTTTCCGACCGCTGCATGGCCAAAAAGTCGATGATCGCTCGCGATGCGAAGCGCAAGAAGATGGTTGAGCGCTTCGCCGCTAAGCGGTCGGCCCTGATGGCCGCCTTCGATGCAGCGAAGGATCCCATGGAGCGCCTGGAAATCCATCGGAAGATCCAGGCTCTGCCACGGAACAGTGCGCCCTCCCGGATGAGGAATCGTTGCTGGGCCACCGGCAAACCCCGTGGTGTGTACCGCGATTTCGGGCTCTGCCGCAACCAGCTTCGTGAGCGCGCCCACAAAGGGGAGCTCCCTGGGGTGGTGAAATCCAGCTGGTGATCTCCCCAGGCGGCAACGCCACACTTCAAGAATCCCGGAGGTGAGAAATCACCTCTTTTTTTTGACTATCAGCAGAAAAGCTAAAAGTGATCGTCCAACCGGATGATTTGACGGCTTGATCCTGCTGAATGTCAGAATCAGTCTTGACAGAAAGACATAAGCACAAGTGCAAGGTCAGACACAGTCAATCTCCTTCGACGGTCGGGAGATTCGACTGACAACGGGGCGGTATGCCCCTCAAGCCGGCGGATCCGTGATGATCGAGTGTGGAGACACCTCGGTGTTGGTCACCGCCACCCGATCTTCAGGACGAGAAGGCATCGACTTCCTTCCCCTGATCTGTGATTACGAGGAAAGGCTGTATGCCGCCGGTCGCATCCCCGGCAGCTTCATGCGCCGTGAAGGTCGGCCACCGGAGCGGGCCACGCTGATCAGCCGACTGATCGATCGGCCGATGCGGCCCCTGTTCCCCAGTTGGTTGCGGGACGATCTGCAGATCGTGGCGACCTGCATGTCCCTCGATGAGCGCGTCCCTGCCGACGTGTTGTCGGTGACAGGAGCATCCATGGCCACCCTGCTGGCCGGAATTCCGTTCTATGGGCCGATGGCCGCCGTGCGCGTTGGCCTGCTGGGCGACGACTTTGTGTTGAATCCGAGTTACCGCGAAATCGAACGGGGGGACCTGGACCTGGTGGTTGCCGGCACGCCCGAGGGCATCGTGATGGTGGAGGCGGGTGCCAATCAGCTCCCTGAGCAGGACGTGATCGAAGCAATCGACTTCGGTTATGAAGCCGTTTGCGAACTGATCAAGGCCCAGGAATCAATCCTCAAAGATGCCGGGATTGAGCAGGTGAAACCCGAAGCACCTGATGCAGACACCACGTTGCCGCTGTACCTCGAAAAAGCTTGCAGCAAGTCCATCGGTGAGGTGCTGGGCCAATTCGCACAGAGCAAAGCCGACCGCGACAGCAAACTGGATGCCATCCGCAGCGACACGGCGGAAGCCATTGAAGGACTGAAGGACACCGACCCTGTTCGCCAGTTGGTCTCATCCAACAGCAAGGCGCTGCCCAACAGCTTCAAGGCTCTCACCAAGAAACTGATGCGCCAACAGATCGTCAAGGACGGCAAGCGCGTGGATGGCCGCACCCTCGACGAAGTTCGCCCAATCAGTGCTGCGGCTGGTGTGCTTCCCAAGCGTGTGCATGGATCCGGCCTGTTCCAGCGCGGCCTGACCCAAGTTCTCTCCACAGCCACCCTGGGCACCCCCAGCGATGCCCAGGAGATGGATGATCTGAACCCCAATACAGAAAAGACCTATCTCCACCACTACAACTTCCCTCCTTACTCCGTCGGTGAGACCAAGCCGATGCGCTCACCAGGACGTCGGGAGATCGGCCATGGAGCGCTGGCTGAGCGGGCCATCATCCCTGTCCTTCCTGCCAAGGACACCTTCCCCTATGTGGTGCGGGTGGTGAGCGAGGTGCTCAGTTCCAACGGCTCCACCTCCATGGGTTCCGTCTGTGGCAGCACCTTGGCCCTCATGGATGCGGGCGTTCCTCTGAAGGCGCCTGTCAGTGGGGCAGCCATGGGCCTGATCAAGGAAGGCGATGAAGTGCGCATCCTCACTGACATTCAAGGCATCGAGGATTTCCTCGGCGATATGGATTTCAAGGTGGCTGGCACCGACAAGGGCATCACGGCTCTGCAGATGGATATGAAGATCACCGGCTTGGCGATGAACACCATTGCCGAAGCCATCAACAAGGCCAGACCCGCACGCCTGCACATCCTCGAAAAAATGATGGAGGCGATTGACACGCCTCGCGACGGACTCTCACCTCATGCTCCAAGGCTGCTGAGCTTCCGGATCGACCCAGAGCTGATCGGCACTGTGATCGGCCCCGGAGGCCGCACCATCAAGGGCATCACCGAGCGCACGAACACCAAGATCGATATCGAAGACAGCGGCATCGTGACCATCGCCTCCCATGACGGAGCTGCCGCTGACGAAGCCCAGAAGATCATCGAAGGACTCACCCGCAAGGTGAATGAGGGAGAAGTGTTCAGCGGAGCGATCACACGGATCATTCCGATCGGCGCCTTTGTGGAAATCCTTCCCGGCAAGGAAGGGATGATTCACATCTCCCAGCTTTCCGAGGCCCGAGTGGAGAAGGTGGAGGATGTGGTGAAAGTGGGCGACGAGGTCACCGTGCGCGTGCGCGAGATCGACAACCGCGGTCGCATCAATCTCACCCTGCGTGGTGTTCCCCAGAATGGAGAGGGCACCGAACCCGCGCCAGTTCCGACGCCAGTGGCACCGCTCTCCTGAGGGAGCTCAGGGTCACAGAGAAAAACCTGGATCAATCTCAGCCATCGCCCGTGCCGCCTGTTCTTCAAGGGTGGTATGGGCTTTTCCATGGCTGGCGATCAGGCAACCGGCCTGACGCACATCACCCGTGTTGTACGCAAGAGGCTGGCCATCGGCGTGCGTGAAGGCCCCACCGGCAGCTAGCAGCACCGCTTCCGGAGCCGCCATGTCCCAGTCTTTCGGAGCACTCTTTCCAGAGAGAGAGATGTACACATCAGCCTCCCCGCGCAGGATGGTGGCAACTTTGCAGCCCACGCTGCCGACGGCCATGGAGCCTCCGAGGGGCAACGCCGCGATTAAGCGTTCGAGGCGATCATCCCGATGGCTGCGGCTTGCCACCAGCACCAGGTCAGATGTGCGCTCACTGAAGCGCACGGGGCTGCGCTCAGCTGCACGGTTCTCGCACCAGCTGCCCTGGCCTACAACTCCGAACCAGAGCTCGTCGGCCTCCGGCAGCAGCACCACCCCCAACGCGGGGCGCTCCCCCTGCACCAGCGCCAGATGAACGGCGTATTCGCCGGTGCCTTGCAGAAAATCCTTGGTTCCATCAAGGGGATCGAGGATCCAGAGCCACTCGGCGACCAGGGGCTTGCCCTCGGTCAGCTGTTCCTTCGCGGTCTCCTCGCTGAGCAGAGTCCAGCCGGCATCCGGGAATGCAGCACGTAACCCATCCAGCAGCCATTGATTCACCGCCAGATCAGCTGCAGACACCGGCCCTTCCCCGCCATCGTCCACACTCAACGCCCGAGCAAAGCCATGGGGGGGCTGCTCACCACGGGCATAGGCCCTGAGGATGTCAGCAGCACCCCAGCAGAGCGGACGTAGCGCTTCAAGAAGCTGCTCCTGATTAATACCGGCTGGAAGGCTTGGGACGGTCGGCATCATGGAGAGGGTTGGGTGGGGACCATTGTGAAGCAGCGCGCCGAACCGGACGCCGGAGTGCTCTACGTCGTCGGCACCCCGATCGGAAACCTCGGGGACCTCTCCCCGCGCGCCCGGGCTCTGCTGATCGCGGTGGACACCATCGCCTGTGAAGACACCCGCCACAGCGGCCAGCTGCTCACCAGCCTGGGATCCCAGGCCAGGCGTTGCAGCTTTCATCAGCACAACACCCATACCCGCATCCCCCAGCTCCTGGAGGAACTGGGGGATGGCCGCAGCGTTGCCGTGATCAGCGATGCCGGCCTGCCGGGCATCAGTGACCCAGGGGAAGAGCTGGTGAAGGCGGCTCGACAAGCCGGGCATGCCGTGATCTGCATCCCTGGCCCCTGTGCTGTCACCACCGCCCTGGTGAGCAGTGGCCTCCCCAGCGGTCGCTTCTGCTTCGAGGGGTTCCTTCCCGCCAGGGGCAAGGAGCGCAGCGAGCGCCTTGTAGCCATCGCTGCGGAAGAGCGCACCACGGTGCTGTACGAGGCCCCCCATCGCCTGCTCAAACTGCTGAAGGAGCTTGCTGATCACTGCGGCGGCGACAGGCCGCTGCAGGTGGGACGGGAGCTCACCAAACGGCATGAAGAACAGGTTGGAGCCACGGTGCAAGCGGCCCTAGCTCATTTCGAACGGCACGCCCCCCAAGGAGAGTTCACGTTGGTGCTCGGAGGCGCAAGTGCACCTGAGACGAGAGTGCTCAGCGACGAGCGCTGTTTCGACGAGCTGCGCCGGTTGATCGCCCAAGGCCTCAAGCCCAGCGAGGCGGCCAGGGAGCTAGCGCAAACCAGCGGACGCAGCCGCAGGGATCTTTATACGCTGCTGCATGAGGCAGAAAACCAGGCAAACTGACGAAGCATTGATGGTTGTCGGCGCCATGCTGATGCGCCTGCGTCTGTTGCTGATCACCATGGGCGGTGGTGTGGCCCTCCTGGTGGTGCTCTGCCTTGGTGCCCAGAATCTCAGCGATCGGTATCGGCTGAATCTCGGCGTTGGAACCAGCGCACCACTCCCTGCGGGTTTCGTGGTGGGAGTCAGCGCTGTGCTGGGGTTGATCGGTGGTGGCAGCCTCACGGCCCTGCTGATGCCGGAATCGCGGCGCTGATTCAGGCGTCGAGGGCGTAAAGCGAACCTTCAACAAGCAGCCGGGTGATGCCGCGGGCCACGAGGTAGCGGGTGGTGATAGCGAAGACCTGGGTATCGGGCACCTTGATCACACGCTGGCTGCGGCCGCATTGGCGTTTCGCCGTGCGCGGGCTTGTGAACAGGCAAAGCGCCTGGTGATCCAGCTCTTCAGGACCCGCCACTCCTAACTCAGGAAACTCACTGAGCGGCCGGGGATCCAGCTCAACGGTCTTGTCTACCAGCATGTACACACTGTCTGGGAGCACTCCGGCCTCGAACGGGAGGCAGTGCAACTGCTGGGTATTCACCTGGGGGAGATCGAGCGGAAGTACAGCCACTTCGTGGAACTCCTCACCACCAGCAAACGCCCCCGAAGGCTCCTCCTCAGAGAAATCGTCAGGTTCATCCGCGCCGAAATCATCAGCGTCATCCAGAGCCAGCGCAGACGCACTGTCATCAACGGGCTCATCGGTGGCCTGCGCTGCAACGGCATCCGACTCCACCGGCTCGGAGGACACCGGCTCGGGCTTCACCGCTGAACCGCGAGCCCTGGAGGCCTTGAGGTCGCTGTATTCCTCAGCCGAAAGCAGAGAACGCACCGTACGGCTCACCGTATTGGCACTGCAGCCAAAGGCGTCAGCGAGAGCTGCGCTGCTCTCGCCTTGGCGATAGCGGGTCAGAAGCTCCTGCTTCTGACTGTCGGTGAGCCGGCCAGGAGCCATTGCTTGCGCTGCACAGCCCTCAACATTAGGCGGCACTGTCAGGATCGGCTGTCAGAATGATCCCGCGAGCTCCCTTAGCTCAGCTGGATAGAGCAACTGCCTTCTAAGCAGTCGGTCGATGGTTCGAATCCATCAGGGGGCGTCAGTTACACAAAAGGATCTCAGGATTTCCGAGGTCCCTTTTTTAATGCGCAAGGGCATCTGCACTCACCTTGCGCTCACCCAGCTTTTCCCGGAGACGTACTGCATTCGCACTCACTGACCTGGCAGGGAAGGCAAAGCAGACCTCATGGGTGCTCCGTTTGCGGGGTGCCTGCCCCATGGGTTGGTCCGTTCGAAATATGCGCGGCAAGATTTTCTGGGCGTGACTTCTGGCGCCGGCGGCGCCAACGCTTCGACCATGACGCTACCGGTTGCCTGGGCCGCAGACACCGTGTCCGAAGAGGTGCAACTGCTGAAAGCATTCCCCGCTCTAAAAGGGCGATTACAAACTCCACCAATGCTGAAGGGGTGACGCGTGAATCAAGCCATTAATTGTTACATTAGACACTGCATCCCCTGCCAATTTCTGGCATGGAAGTAATTACTACATTCAAACCAACAGTTGCACTGCTGTACAGGGCAAAACACCCTCGTTTCTGGTGCCATTGGGACAAGTTGTGTTACTCCAGGTATTGGGCAGCAGGTTCACGTCAGCTAGGTTCGCATCAGTCAAACATGCGCCGCCCAAGAATCCATTGGATTCATACAGCGAGAGCCTTGATTCCAAACCAAAACAAGCAAATGGCATACGCTAAGTTTACAAACTTGCTTCCGTATCTGGGATTTTTGGCTTCCTTTAGCTCAAGAAGGTGTAAGACCGCCGCCTGCAACATATAAATGCCGACAAGTAAGATCAATGCTCCGAGGGCTTGTGCATCCCATCCTTGGATCAGTCCAACGATTGCTACCACACCCCACGCGAGATTTGCGAAACCAACTTCAAGCTGAAAGTCGTTTCGTTGTCCATAGACCCAGCCCATGCGCACCGCATCACTTCTGTGAAAGACGGCATGCCGAACAAAGGACAACAGTCCTACGCCGCCGACAGCCCACGCTGATATCCATTGAGTAGAAGCATCAACATCTCCAGAACCAATGGAGTTAAAAGCATTCCAGAATCCAATGCCTCCAACAATCCATGATAGCTGTAACAACAGCTTAGAAATTCTTGGGTTGCTCGACAAAGCTATTAGATTTTTGCTTAGACCCTTACATTGTCACTTATTAACTTTGAGTTGCCACACTTGCTGATGACGCTGTCCCTTGATCAACAAAAACCCCCGCCATTACAGACGGGGTGAATGCTTTTCGGGAGATCGATAGCGACAACACAGCGCCCCCTGCTTTCCCCTTTCGGGTCTTGTATAGCTCTCAGCCCCGCTTTCATGGCATCAGGCTTCCCGACGAAGTTGATCAATAGTTGCGGAAGCGAATAGAGCCATAACCACCATTGGAATTTCTAAAGTTGTAACCACCGCCTCCACGATTGGTAAAAATACTGCTGTTGCCATAGTTGTCACGGACTCGGAATCCATTAGTGCGCTGCTGGAATGTATAAGTGCGATTTCCGTAATACTGCGCAGATGCAGGAGTAGTGCTGGCAATAAGTGCAGTACCAGCGATTGCAGCAGCAGCGATTGCGTTGAAGAGTTTCATTTGAGTTTGGTGTAGTGGAGGTCGTCCCTCCGATGTATTCACCATCGCCGTTCTCGCCAGAAAACAACTCCCCCAACTGAGCGATTTATTTGCCCGATTTCAGCCGTCTGGCTCCCCCAGTCGAGCTAGAGGCTTACCCCTAGGTGCCAACCCACCAGCCTATCCGCTTCTTCTGTCGTGAGGATCGGGTCCATCCAGTCCACCAGCAGCTCATTGACAGCAGGCTTTCCTAGCCGTTCGATGCCTAGAGACAGCCATGCCTTGAAGCCTTCTGGGTCGTTGGCACAAAGCGCTAGGAGCAGTTCCTGAAGCAGCGAAAGGGGCATCTGAGGTCGATGGGCATGGTTCAAATGCAACTCCTTAGAGCATTCCCGCGCTGAAGCAACTTCAGAGTTGTTCCAGTGGACAGGGTCACTGGCTTAAGGAATACCCCTTCCGTGAACGTCATAAAAGAGCCACCTTCACGTGGCGTTTGTCGCCCTGAAGCCGCAAGGCGTGCTGGATGCCTTGCGGATGTGGTGCTGGTTGGGGCTTTGCCGCATCTGAGCAAATGCGCATTGGCAGGATGGGCAGGTTTTCCCGTAGCGAAATTGAGAGACAAAAAGTGCTATCTGATACTTCAACTGCTGTTCAACGATGGCCATGGTTAGATCAGTTCACGGACTGATCAAATGGATCTCAAACGCAAGAGCTGCCAAGAATTAAACAATCAACTGGCTGTCTACAGAGAGTCTCACAACACAAACGGAACAGATGCTGTCTTACGTCAGATGGCCCACGAACACTGCCCCATTCAAACGCCCGGCTTATCGCGCTGACCACACTCTTGGGGCTGTCTGAAGGTCTTTCTGGATCAGTGCGCTGCTCGACGTCAGCACTCCGTAGCGTGGCTTGGACTGCTGACTGAGTGAAAAAAGGACGTCTTGCGTTCCACCAACAAAAACCCCGCCATTGATGACGGGGTGGTGTGCGTGAGGTTTTGTCGGGAGATCGATAGCGACACCACAACGCCCCCTGCTTTCCCCTTTCGGGTCTTGTATTGCTCTCATCCCCGCTTTCATGGCATCAGGCTTCCCAAAAAAGGTGATCAGTGGAGTTGCTTGGGCCTGCAGCAGATGCTTGCTATGGAGGGAGCTCGAGGTGCTGACCAATTCCGATCAGAGCTGCACCGGCGGGGTTGACGCTCGATCCCCCCATCCGATCAGAGGGGTCTGCCCATCGACGTGAACTAGATACCTGGCGTACCAGGCCGATGAATCGATTCGTTCTGAGGTATTAAGCGTTCAGGTTGTCGTTGCCTCGGATCCTGACCATCCCGCCAGGGGGTGAACAATAGGAAATTTCCTGCTACTAGCCCTGCCGTTACGATCACAGCGGCTAGCTGTTCCAGCTGTTCGACATCCATCTCTGCATTCTCGCGCTCACCTGTGCTGTTCCTTCGGGAGATGTCCCAATAACTTGACCACTGGAGCCCTCGGCAGACGAAGAGGGGGCGTTAGGGGGAGTAGCTGGCCGCATCGCTCCTGCGAGTCCTGATGGGTGGCCCGCACAATATTCAAGGGAGAAATCATGGACAGGTCTGTTCGGCAACGCCGGTTTATGGATGCAGCAGAAGCCCTGGCCCTGGCCATCGCGGATGCGAACCTGAAGCCGAGCGAAATGCTCGACGCGGGTGCTGCTCTGGGTCAAGGGAGCCGCGCCATCTCAAGCCGCTCTGTTGCGATGGATCAGTGACGTGGAACGACCTACTGGGTGAAAAGTGATCCGTTACCGGCCAAATCCATTCGAATATCTGGAGAAGCCAGGTCGTAGGCGGTGAACTTTCACGTATCGCGTGTTCGGTCCCTTGGCGGTTTTCACCATCACGGCCAGGTCAGTTGGCTGGCGATAGTTTCTACTCCTTCAACCAGCCTCAAATGTCTACCGAAGTTCGCAACTGGGACATCGTCGCAAAGGCAATGGAAGCAGCTGGTGCCACATCAAGCCAGATGTACGTCCGCGCCAAAGCATTGGCTTCAGGCAAGCTCGATCCAATGCCCACAAGCTTGCCTGAAGCGCCGTACAGCATTTCCGCTGTAGCTGGCTGATTTTGGTTTCCAACCCGACTTAATCCGAGTGGAGACCATAGTTGGCCATTGCTGACCAGCAGAAGATCGTGCAGTTCAAACCTGATGCGCCAACGGCACGGGGAGTGGGTAATCCTGCGGACATTTCACTGGGAGCCGGATTACCCAATTCCCCCGTCACTCAAAGGGTGGGGAAGGCGCATCCCCCAAACGGACCAAATTCGTTCTCTTGAAGTCAACCAAAGTGATCACTTAGCGGTATTGATGGCAAGCACCCTGTTCAAATAGCCCTCTTCCAAAAAAAGAACCAGTCAAACAGGCTTTCCGCAGCTTGTCGTTTGCTGCATCAAGCGAGCCACGTTCGTTGACAATCTGGGGTGTCGGTTCACTCACGGCTTGGGTTCCACCACTGCAACCCGTAATCACCACGATTCCAACGAAGGCAGCCATCAGGGACATCGCTCTCATAGTGCTATTTCATCTGTATTCACCTTCGCCGTTCTCGCCTGAATGCACTTCCCCCAACTGGGGGATTTCTCCACCCGATTTCAGCCAATTGCCCCTTTCCCCATTTGGATGTTGAGATCTCTTGAGTACTACCAAGTGAATGAATTGTACAGATGTGGAACCATAGGCCTCTATGGGGGTTTGGGACTTTCTTGAGGACAAGGATCTGAGGAGCTTTAGGGGATCCTGTATCTACATGACCTGTCAACAATTCACCTATGGAGTGGATCAGCACTGCCAAACCATGGTTGTCTGCAATCTGCGCCAGAGACGGCTGCAGCAGGATGAACATCCTACGAAGCGCTGCAACCAGTGGACTCCGACTTGGCGCCAGGAAGTGGGATGAGCTCCATCTCTCCATAGCGCTGAACCAAGGGGCAGAACTCGACGAATAGGGGCTCATTGATATCGAAAGAGGCAAACTGCTCGGCTTTTGCCAGGCAGCACTCCAGCCCGCAGGATCGACTCATATATTGAGTACAGGTCATGGGCTTACTCCACAACGATTCCATCTTCTGCGCGATTGTTGGCGTGGCGATGAGCGCAGCATGTGATTTCACTAAATATCAGATGAGAAACTCACCTTCCAACTGAAGTTTGCCAGCGCCATTTTTGACAAGAGCCAGTGCGTCTAATTGCTGAACAATGAGAATATCCCGTCCGAGCACAATAAGATCAACATCTGAAGAAATTGCCCCTAAGAAGATACGATCCTTTCTATCAGTGAAGTCTTCGATGATGTCGTAACCATCGCCTGTGGTGACTTCAAAGATGTCCCTACCTTCTCCACCCCAAAGTTGATCAATACCTTTATCGCCTTTTAATTTATCTTTTCCATTTCCACCAAATAATTTGTCGTCCCCGCTGCCACCAAACAACTTGTCATTACCTCCCTCTCCAGACAAGACATCACCACCTCCAAGACCAGTTAATTTATCATTACCATCTTCTCCATTGAGAATATTGGCAAACCTATTACCCTTGATTTTGTCATTACCAGCCCCCCCATTTACATTTTCAATTGAAATCAACTGATCAATACCATCACCAGTGACCTGAAGCTCTGCATTGCGGAGGTCAACTCGATTCTTCGCCTCCGTAAATTGAGCAGTATCGTTACCTTCTCCACCATCAATAAAGTCATCTCCGAGCTTCCCGAAAACAAAGTCATTAGCAGCTCCACCAATTAGAGCATTGTCAAAATTATCACCTATCAAGCCATCGCCAAAAATCAATTCTACGCTGGGATCAAATGCATCACCAGCAACCATAGTGACGCTATCGGGGATGACAACTCTGGTTAGCTGATTATTTGCAAATGCATTGCCACCAATGGAAGTAACGCTATCGGGGATGACAACGCTAGTGAGTTGATTATTTCTAAATGCATCCAAGCCAATAGAAGTGACGCCATTGCCAATGACAACGCTTGTCAATAGATTATCTGCAAATGCATTGCCACCAATGGAAGCAACGCTATCGGGGATGGCAATGCTAGTGAGTTGATTATTTCTAAATGCATCGAAGTCAATAGAAGTGACGCCATTGCCAATGACAACGTTAGTCAATAGATTGTCTGAAAATGCATTGCCACCAATGGAAGTAACGCTATCGGGGATGACAACGCTAGTGAGTTGATTGTTTCTAAATGCATCGATGCCAATAGAAGTGACGCCATTGCCAATGACAACGCTTGTCAATAGATCGCCTAAAAACGCACTACTACCAATGGAAGTGACACTATCGGAGATGACAAGACTTTGAATGCCACTTAGCCAAAAAGCCTGTGAGTCGATAAAAGTAAAGCTGCTTGGACTTAACATATCTAGACTCTGCTCTTCAATCAAATTATAAGCCTCAATATTAGTGATTCTGCCATAAAGAAATCGGTTTGTGTTGAGCAAAGGAAATAAGTCGCGAGACCTGAGATCAATGCGACGCAGTCTGCAAGCAATAAAGTAGCCCCAGATTTCAACCGCCTTACTCCCCTCACTGAGCTAAAGATTTAAAAATTGGCTGCACCCCGCGAGCCTGTCGCTATTAGCTCCTCCCCTGACTCGCTATCCAGGTCTTGAACGCCTAAAGCAAGCCAACTCTTGAAGACATCGGCGTCACCTTCTTTCTACAGGCAGGGAGCCCGAACCGCAACGGGAATCTCCATTGAGAAGGCGTGGCGCAAGCAATCAACAGCGTTGTGAACGTGAGCCCACCGATCGTCTTCTGGGGCGAAGACAACATCCATGTGGTCTGTCACCTCGCAGGCATGAAGCCAGGCGAGCAAGGCAGGGTGCTGAGAAGGTCGGCCATCAGATGCCCTTTACGAGCTTGCTGCGCCGCTCACGCCAATCACTGCCTCCAGCTGGTCATTCACCAACCCCAACTCGTCAAACTTATAAGCCAAGAAATGCACATTGCCTGCTTCAGTGCCAGGCAAGATAACTTTTATGTTATTAGATTGACCATCATTCAATTAGATCTAACATTGAAAAATAGAAGGAATTGCTTTGCCTGCCGCAACGTATCCAGGAAACGAAGCACAGCGACTAAGCGCTCTCAATGAGTACAAAATTCTTGGTACAAAACCAGAGCAGTCATATGACGACATTACCAAAATTGCTTCAAGTGTATGCTCAACCCCAATTGCTCTTCTTAGCTTAGTTGATACTGACAGACAGTGGTTCAAGTCAAAAGTAGGGGTTGACATAGAAGAGACGCCCAGAGATTGGTCTTTTTGCGCCCACGCAATTCATTCATCCGACCCACTCATTGTTCCAGACGCACTGATGGATGATCGTTTCCATGACAATCCACTTGTTTGTGGCGACCCAAAGATAAGGCTTTATGCAGGTTTTCCTCTTGAAAATAGTGAGGCATTGAGAGTGGGCACACTATGCGTCATTGATCGAGTACCCCGCCAATTAACCGATAAAGAATGTGGTGTAATGAAAGCTCTCGCAAGGCAGGTGGTTTCGTTTCTGGAGCTGCGAAAAAAATCGATCAATTTGATTGAATCTTTTTGCGCGCATACTGAAAACAATAGGATGATTTCAACATGCTCTTACTGCCGTAAGGCCAAGGATAAAGACGGAAATTGGATGCATCTTGACAAGTATCTTTCTCAAAGATCAAATTTGAATTTCACGCATGGAATCTGCGATGCATGCATTGAGCAGCATTTTCCTGAGGTTCTGGATGCCTGGCAAGCAGTAGAAGGGCGTAGCTAAAAGCCCCCTACTCTGAGCGCTAATTCAAGCGCTCCAAGTCCAAGGAGGAAAGTACCTCCCAGCAAGGCAAACTCTTTAGGATTTTTGGCCATTGGAAGAAGGGCAGAGCCCACCAGCAACGCACCAAAGAATCTAAAGGGAATCTGTAGATCCAATATTTAGGAGGGTTACGTTATTGCCATCGTCGCACGACCTTTTTACTCAACTTCATGAAATAGGCTTAATAACCTACCTTCGCCTGCGGTCAGTGCAACATAATTAAATACTACAGATAAATCAAAAACCCTGCGGGGGTAGGACCTTTGATCATCGTGCGCAAGAAACGCCTCTGTAGACGCGTTGACAGCAGCGACCGCGCTTTCCTCGAGCGATTGGTGGTTAGGGCTTCTTTGTCCACCAATCCAGTGCCTGCTGATCGCGCTCGCTTGGTGGACGCCGGGAAGTAAGCCCCCAGAGTGCTCTGAAAAGCTTCCACAAAGCCCAGGCCCCCAATGCCAGAAGGCCAACGAGCAAAAGAAACCGATGATGTCCAGGATCACGGCACCTCGCGGACAACCGACAGATCAATGATGACGCTGCCATTGCGCCAACTGATCAAGTTGGAGTTCAGAGCCTTATTGGCCCTCTCGTCGTCACAGACGGGCAACACGGCCTTGTTGATCTCAATCCACAGAAAATTGTGCAGCTTGTAAATCTGCTCCGCGTGAATCGATGCGGTCAATCACTGAATGGCTTCACTGATTTTTTGGCCTGAGTCCAGGCGCGAACAGCAGCATTCAGATCCCACACCGCCTGTTTGCTGGTGGGTGATTTGCGGAGATAGTGAAGCGTATTGCCGTCTTGGCGTCTTGGACACCAAGCTGCGCCATCACGTTCCTCGTTGAAGCGGTGAAAGGCATTGAAGGTGGTCACATCAAAAGGACTTGGCCAACCTGCCGCTAACACTGTTTGGTGCTCACGTTGCTCTGATACATCACCTTTGTAGTCATCAATGTGCTGATCCAATGCCATGCCCGCTTGAAGCCGTTTCGAGCTGCAAAACAGCAACCGAAGCAGGATCCCGAAAGCCGCTGCCACTTTCTCGGGCTAGCCGGAACTCATCAGCAGCTCGAAGTCCGTTTCAGGTTGATCCAGCACCGCCGCCATCTGCTACACCATTGTCTGTGGCATTTTTCACTCAATTCCATGAGTACTCGCAGCAGTTTTGACCGAGATCTATTCCAGAGATTGAAATATCGTGACGCATGCATTGAAAGGGTTCGACCACACCAAATCCAGCTCAGTGACTTTTCCTATGGTGTTGATGCATCTGTTTGCTGTCAGCATGATTGCTCCATGCCTGGTGGTAATTGGTCTCAGTCAAAAAGTCCATCGGTGGCCTCCCAACACTTCTGTATTCAAGCTATGGCAAGACTGATACCTTGCTGCTGCACAAGCAACAAAACCCCGCCATTACTGACGGGGTGAATGTTTTGTCGGGAGATTGATCGGCACAATCAAACCGCCCTGCTCTTCCCTTGCGGGTCTTGTATGGCTTTCAGCCGACCAACTCCATCAGCGGCATCAGTCTTCCCAACAATAAGGTCAACGAGAAAG
>ERZ802822.914-NODE-914-length-19696-cov-14.380702_pt1 | contig 19696 bp, 22 predicted proteins | sample MGYA00345649_ERZ802822 | MGnify/ENA primary metagenome ERZ802822 (study PRJEB30503, sample SAMEA104212359) | marine metagenome | biome: Westerlies Biome; feature: [SRF] surface water layer (ENVO:00010504) within the epipelagic zone...; material: water...
ACCAAAATTTATTAATGTTTGGGCCCCAATAATTGATCTTGTTCTGCCTGCACAATTTATAATTATGTCAGTCTTTGAGCTTTTGATTATTGATGAAATTTTAAATGGTATTTCGGCATTAGGGCAACAAATACTTCCTGGAATACTCATCTTATTATATTCTTCAAATGGTCTGCCATCTAAAATAATTATATTTTTTTTTTCTTTTTGTTTTTTTGATAATTCTGCTGCAGTAATTGAAGGTGTATGAAATTTATGTTCTACTAGTTCCCCAAAACTCTTACTAAGAACATTAATTCCATCAAATAATTTAAAGTTAGCTTCCAGCCAACCTTTAACACCACCTTTTAAAATAAAGATTTTAATATAACCTAAAGCCTTTGCGTGCTTATAAGCTAATTCTGATATTCCATTGTTATTATCAAATAATACAACCCGAACTTTTTTATTAGGCAGAAATTGTTCTATATTCATTTCAAAAACACTAAATGGAATTGAAACAGAAAAAAAGGGATGCCCTTCGGTATGTTGACTAATTTCTCTTACATCAATAAATGCAATTTCATCTTCATCTGAAATCCAATTCTTAACTGTTTTTGCGTCTACGCTGTTATCCATTTAAATAACTCAATCATTAGTTTAATCTTAACAATATTAAAAAATAATATAAGATTTTTAACATGTTAAGTCAAAAGGGGGGGGTAATGGAAGAATACAATGTGGGAGACCTAGTTTCAGAATTCTTATATCAGATAGGTGTGAAAGATGTTTTTGGTGTAGTTTCAGTCCATAACATACCTATGCTAGACGCTATTGGTAGAAGAAACTATATCCAAATGATACCTGCAAGAGGTGAAATGGGTGCAGGTCATATGGCTGACGGTTACGCAAGAGCTTCAAACGGCCTTGGAGTTGTTTTTACTAGTACTGGACCTGGTGCAGCAAATATAGCAGGAGCAATAGTTGAGTCTCGATTTGCAGGTTCTGCGGTACTTCATTTTACTGGTCAAACGGCGACAGAAAATTTAGATAAAAAGCAAGGTACAGTTCACGATGTACCGGACCAATTGGGTATGTTGAAATCCATTTCGAAGAAAGCAATTAGAATAAGTAATGCAGAAGACGTCATTGCAAAATTAATGGAAGCAACTACAATTGCCCTCACTCCTCCAATGGGACCTGTGTCAATTGAAATACCAATAGATATTCAAAGGACTAATATTGAAAGACCCTCCACATTAGACCAAATTAGATTGCCTAGTGTAAACTTACAAATTGGTGATATTTCATCATTAGACAAAATAGAAGAAATAATAAAAACGTCTAAAAGAAAAATACTTTGGGTAGGTAATGGAGCAAAATTTGCAAAAGATGAAGTAGAAAAGTTTATTAAATTGGGCTTTGCAGTTGTTACTAGCACATTGGGAAGAGGTGTTGTTCCTGAAAGTAACAAAATGAGTTTGGGTGCTTTTAATGCTGTACCTCTAGTAGAAGATTTTTATAAAACACTAGATTTAATGATAGTTGTTGGAAGTAGATTAAGAGGACACGAAACCAGAGACATGTCTTTAAAACTTCCAGGCAATATTATTCAGATTGACATTGATCCTGATGCAGAGAACAGAACATATAAGACTAATTTCTTTCATTGTGGTGATGGAAAGATGGTTTTGGCAGAACTTGCCACTAGACTTTCAAACGAAATCTCTGTTGATAATGAGTGGATCAACGAAGTTTTGGAACTAAAAAATAAAGTTTTACATGCTTATAAGAGTAATCTTGGAGCTTATAAGGACTTTCCAGAAATAATAAGAAGAGTACTTCCTGAAAATGGAAGGTGGGTAAGAGACGTTACCATATCAAATAGTATGTGGGGCAATCGTTCTATGCAAATTAACAAACCAGAACATAATATTTATCCTGTTGGCGCTGCAATTGGACCTGGATTAGCTCTTGCAATTGGAGCATCTGTTGGAAGTAGTGGAGAAAAAACTATTGCTATGTGTGGTGATGGAGGTTTTATGTTAAATCTTCCTGATTTATGGACAGCTGCTGAAACTAATTGTGATGTTGTTTTTCTAGTAATGAATGACCAGGGATATGGTGTTATAAAACATATTCAAGAAAGTATGTATGGTGGAAGAAAATTTTATGCAGATTTAATAGGCCCAAATTTTGAAGATTTAGCCAAAGTTGCAAAAATAAAATATGAGAGAATTGATAATGCTAATGAATTAGAAAAAAAACTGAACAAGGCTGTTAAAATTTTAGGGCCTGTTTTAGTAGAAGTAAATGTCCACTCAGTAGGAGAAATGCCTCGTTATTTTGCCCCACCCCCTCATGCTTTGAAGGATTAAAATGTTTGAAATGCCCGGAGAACTATCTGAGTTTACAATATACTTTTTAATAATTGCAAGTATGGTAACCTCTTTTATAAGCTCTGCTTTTGGTATTGGTGGTGGAGCTATATTAATAGGTTTGCTAGCTATTAAACTCCCTCCTTTTGCGTTGTTACCAATACATGGTGTTGTTCAAATAGGATCTAATTTTGGTCGAACCTTAATATTTCTAAAAGACGTAAAAAGAGACGTTTTAATACCATTTTGTATAGGAACTGTTTTAGGCTCTATACTTGGTGGTACATTTTTTGTTCAAATAGAGCCCTGGTTACTTCAATTAATTGTTGCACTATTTATTCTTTGGTCCGTTTTTGGCAAAATTCCCGCTATTGGTAGAACTCACGTAGTTTTTGGAGGAATGTTTTCTGGTTTTTTTACAATGTTTTTTGGAGCTTCAGGAACTTTAGTAGCAGGCATGGTAAAGACTATGAAATTAGAACCAGTTAAACATACTGCAACGCATTCAGCATTAATGACAATCCAACATTTAATAAAGGTAATTATATTTGGTTTTGTAGGTTTTGTTTATGCTGAATATTTTCTCCTAATTGTAGCAATGATTGTAAGTGGTTTTGTAGGAACATTGATTGGTAAAAAGATTTTGGTAAATTTTGGTAAAAAATATTTTAAATTAGTACTAAATATCATTCTTACATTAATTGCGGCAAACCTTATATGGAACGCAATTAAAATGAGTGGTTACTTGGCCGATATTTAGTCTTTGTGTTTAGTAATTAAACCGTATAAATAAGGACCACATAGACCTAAGAAAGCCAAAATTAGAAAAAATGCAGCAAGTGGTTGAGCTAAAATCATCCACCATTGTCCATCATACATTTTCAGAGAATGTTGAAGGTTAGTTTCTACCATTTCACCTAAAATTAATCCGACAGCGATTGGAGCTACTGCAAAACCATGTCTTCTAGCAAAAAATCCAATTACTCCAAAAATTAGGGCTATCCAAACATCAATTAAAGATTGAGATAGAGCGTAAGCTCCTATTACAGACAAAGCAAAAACTATAGGCCATAAAATTGATATTGGAACTAATGAAACTCTTGCAAAAACTCTTGCTGCGTAGAGACCCATAGCCATAAACATAAGGTTAGCTAAAAGCATAGATCCAAAGATTTGGTATACTTTTTCAACTTGCTCAGTAAATAAGTAAGCTCCTGGTCTAAGTCCATGAACCATTAAACCAACTAAAATTATTGCAGTTGTACCGCTGCCAGGAATCCCTAAGACCATCGTTGGAACCATTGCACCACCAGTTGCAGCATTATTAGCAGCTTCAGCCCCAGCTATACCCTCTACGGATCCTTTTCCAAACTCTTCTTTATTCTTAGACCATCTTTTTGCTTCTGAGTAACCAATCATAGACGCAACAGTAGCTCCTTCAGCTGGAAGGACGCCAATAAATGTACCTATACCACAAGACCTCAAAATAGTTTTCCAGATTCGTTTATAGTCCTCCTTAGTAGGTAATTTTACGGCTTTTAATGCCACTGTTTCGACAACTTTATTCACCATCTTTGATTGCACTAACAATTCTGATATAGCAAAAAGTCCTATAAAAACGGGGACAAATGAAAGGCCTTCATATAAATCATAATTTCCAAACATAAATCTTTCTATGGCAGTTACTCTTTCTGAACCTATGGTTGATAGCCAAACACCAAATATACCACCAATTAGGTTTTTAACAGCACCACCTGCGCTAATACTAGCAAGCATTGAAAGTCCAAAAATCGTCAATGCAAAATATTCTGGAGGACGAAATTCATAAGCAACTCTAGCTAACAAAGGTGCTGCAATACATAAAACAATAACAGAAAAGACACCACCAACTGTACTTGAAACTACAGCAATTCCTAGAGCTCTTCCAGCCTCTCCTTTTTGGGCTAATGGATATCCGTCAAAGGTTGTAGCAGCTGCAGCAGAAGTTCCAGGTGTATTAATTAAAATAGCGGTTATGGATCCAGCAAATGTGGCTGATACGTAAATGGTTGATAAAACTGCAATAGCCTGAACAGGTTCCATAGTCAAAGTAAAAGGGAGGAGCAGTGCAGCGCCTGTAGTAGCTCCAAGGCCAGGCAATACACCGATTATTACACCTAAAACAGTTGTAGCAAAAATTAGTGTTAATAAGTAAGGGTCAGTAAATACTGAACCCATAGCTGATAATGCTTCAATCATAAAATTTACACCTAACCATAATAAATATTCGTTAACCAACCTCTTGGAAATCTTATTTGCAAAACGTAATCAAATAGAAAAAAAATCGACAGTGGTGTAACGATAGCATTTGTAATTGAGATCCATATTTTTTTTTGCCCCCATGTCAAACCCATTAAAAACATGACTATTGGAATAGCAACAAACATATCTCCACTTACAGTAACTAAAATGTAAAAAATTAAAAAAAGTAACATACTTGACCAAGTAGGAAACTTTTCAAGTTCTACTTCTTTAGGGTAAGTTTTATAGAATTGGAAAGAGAGAATCCCAACCAACATTAAATTAATTACCATTAAAAATATTGGAAATGAACGTGCCTGCATACTGTCACCAACAATCATTTGAGGAGAAGTCTCTAGTTGAAGTGACAGGAATATAACTACAATTGAAAATAATGTAAGAAATAACGGAATTACATATAATTTTTTTTTCATGATAATACTTTCAGATGCCCCTGTTAGGGGCATCTAAACTGTTTATATTTTATTTAAGTAATCCCATTGCTTTAAGAGCAGGGCCAAATTCACCAACCATGAATTTAATTTGCTTTCCCCAAGGACCAGAAGGTTGAGGAGAAGTGTTATCTAATCCAGAATTAGCAAGATAAGCTTGATACATTGAATGTTTCATAGCTTTTGATAGACCTTTTTCCATTTCAGCCACTCTTGCAGGATCAACACCTTTATGTGTTACAAAACCCCTAGTAGTTGAAAGAACGAGATCTATGCCCATTGACTTAGCTGTTTTAGCCTTAGGTATTGGTGCCATAGCATTTTCACCTAATATAACTAAAGGACATAAATCACCGGCATCAATTGGACCACCAGCTTCAGATAAATTTAAAACTCCAACATCAACAGCTCCAGCTACAACTTGAGTAGCAAGTTCTCCTCCACCTTTGAAGGGAATATACTTAGGCATTGGTTGTCCTAGCTTTTTTGCAAATAAAAATGCAGTAATATGGTCAATTGTACCTGTGTGAGTCCCACCGAATGCAATTTTGTCACCTTTTTTCATTCCAGCTACAAATGCTTCAGGAGTTTTGTATGGGCTAGTTTTACAATTTACCATTAATATTTGTGGATCATTTGTACCTCTAGCAATAGGTGCCATATCTTCAACTTTTAACTTTGTTTTTCCCATAGCCATTGTAATTGCATGACCAACAGTAAAAGTTAATATAGTGTTTCCATCAGCAGGTCTTGTCATAAAATAATTCATAGCGGAAGCTCCACCACCACCTCTTTTATTAACAACAACCATATCTTGCTTTAAAACTCTTCTAGAACGAAGCATCATCATTCTTGAGTTAACGTCTGTACCACCGCCGGCACCTGCATGAGTTACAACTTCAATAGCAGGCTTTTTAGCAGCTAAAGTTGGAGCTGTTGTAAAGGCAATAGCAGAAACTATAGCAGCCAATCCAGTCCCAACTTTAAAAAGTGTAGTAGATTTAATCATCTAATTTCCTCCATAATGATTAACCAGCATAAGCTGGAGATTCTACCGTTATTATAACAGTAGTAGTTAAGAATAAAGTATTCTCGTCTTCATTTGAAAATTTTTATTTTGAAGCTATTCAAAATATTGAGCAAATGAATTATTCGATTATTACAAAATACGAATATGAGTCAAGTATAACGAGAGGGTATAATAAGTTATTAATTAATTAGTTAATTAAAATAGTTTATTTGTTAGTATTATTAGTATTTTTTTTTGAGATAAGTTTCATATTTGTTCTATAAATCTCTATTGTTTCTGTTCTAGTATAAATTTTCTTTTCTTCTTGCATAAGAAATTTATCAATTTCTGGTGCGGCACTTGCAAGTTGAAAAATTACAGAAATTATTGAGAGTGGTTCCAAATTTAAGCTCCATGATTGAATAAATTCTGCAAACATTATGCCATTTAAAGAATAAATATTACGATAATTTAAGTAAATTGTTGAAAATATATAAAAATATAATAAGTAATAATTCTTAATAACTAGCAATCAAAGATACACATCTCTTATGAATAATTTAAAATTAATTGAACGATATAGAGCCTCAGATATTTCAATACCAAAAGAGATGGTTGGATGGATGAGATCTAATCATGCAGGAGAGACAGGGGCCGTTTGGATATACCTAGGTGCAAAATGTATTTTTTGGAATAAACAAATTCAAAACATGTCAAGAGAACATTATCACACAGAAAAAAATCATTTGATTGTAATGAACCATATTTTATCTAATAAAAATAAAAGTAAACTGTTACTTTTATGGAGAATTCTAGGATTTTGCTTGGGATTTTTTTCTGCATTGTTAGGCTATAGATTTTTTTGTGTTACGATACAATCTGTTGAAAGTTTTGTAGAACAACATTACCAAGAGCAGATAGAATTTTTATATAAAAACTCAATTTCTTTTGATCTCTTGAAGGTCTTAGAGATGTGTTGTGATGAAGAAGTGGAGCATCAAAATGATGCAAAATTGCAAAAGGGATCACATGAAGATAGTTCTTTTGAAAAAATTTGGTCTAAAGTAATTGGATCAGGGTCTAATCTAGCGGTAAATGTTTCTAAATTTGTATAGGATTAAAATTAATGAATTTAACTAAAGTTTTTTATGATGGCAAATGTGGTCTTTGTAGTAAGGAAATTAATTACTATAAAAAAATAGCCCCAAAAAATATTTTTGAATGGTATGATATTGCAACAAAACCAGATGACTTAAGACGTATTAAAGTATCTCAATATGATGCCTTGATGTATTTGCACGCAATAGATCAAAACGCTAACTTGAAAATTGGTGTTGACGCTTTTATCTTAATATGGAGTAAATTAAGATTCTGGAATCTATTGTCAATTTTAGTAAGTCTCCCGATTATTTATTCACTAGCTAAGGTTACATATAATGCATTTGCTAGCTATAGATTTAAAAAGTTAACACATTGTCAGGTGGCGAGTCAGGAAGTTTATAAATAAGATGTTTAAATGGATAAAAAATAAAAAATCAAAATTAAAAGTTGAGCCTATAAAAAAAGAAACCCGTTTAGAACAAATGAAAAAGAATCCATATAAAAGAGTAGATAGTGAAAATATGACGGACATTGAAAAAATGGATAGAGGCTTTAACGGTAAAACTTTTTCTATTAATGGAATAGATATAGATTTTTAGATCTTCTATCTAAAACATTTTTATTACTTTGCCTTTAAGAGAATAATTATGTATTTTTTGATTCTTATTTTAAAGGTTAACTAGGGGGTAAAAGATGAAAAAGCTTACAACTACATTAGGAGCTCTAATGGTAATGGCAGCATCGTCAGCATTCGCTGATGGTCATAAGGTAAAGGTTGGTATGATAACCACCTTATCAGGTGGAGGTTCTGGTTTAGGTATCGACGTTCGAGATGGTTTCATGCTTGCTGTAAAGGGTAATAATAATATTTCTGTGATAACGAAAGACGATCAGCGCAAGCCGGACATTGCAGTTCAATTAGCTGATAAAATGATACAATCAGACAAAGTAGATGTTCTTACTGGAATTATCTGGTCTAATTTGGCAATGGCAGTTGTGCCGGCTACGGTTAATCAAGGTAAGTTTTATTTATCACCTAACGCTGGCCCATCTAAATTAGCAGGTAAGGGTTGTCACAAAAACTATTTTAATGTGGCTTGGCAAAATGATAATTTACATGAAGCAGCAGGTGGTTATGCAAACTCCGTTGGTTTTAAAAATTCTTTTATTCTTGCTCCTAATTATCCAGCAGGTAAGGATGCTCTTACTGGGTATAAAAGATTTTTTAAAGGTAAGTTAGCTGGTGAAATTTATACTAAATTAGGACAAAAAGATTATGCTGCAGAAATTGCACAAATCAGAGCCTCAGGTGCAGATAGTGTGTTTTTCTTCCTACCAGGTGGGATGGGTATTGGCTTCATGAAGCAATTTTCGCAATCTGGGATTAAACTTCCCGTAGTTGGTCCTGCTTTTTCATTTGATCAAGGTATTTTAAAAGCAGTTGGAGATGCCGCATTAGGTGTAAAAAACACTTCTCAATGGTCCAAAGATATTGATAACAATGCCAATAAAAAGTTTGTAAGTGACTTTAAAACTGAATATGGAAGACTTCCTTCATTATATGCTTCTCAAGGTTATGATACAGGTAAACTTTTAATTTCAGCAATGTCTAAGGCCAAAATAAAAGACATGGATAAATTTAGAGATGCGTTGAGAAAGGCAGATTTTTCATCTACTAGAGGTAAATTTAGTTTTGATAAAAATCATCATCCAATTCAGGATATTTATGTTCGTGAAGTAATTAAAGAAGGTAAAATACTTACTAACAAAATTGTTTCAGTCGGACTTAAAGATCATTCAAACGCATACGTTTCTGATTGTAAAATGTAAATAAAATGTCTAGGTGATTTTTTAATAAAATCACCTAAGACGAATTTCTCTATAAATGACATTTATATTATTTTTTGAACAGCTTTTGAACGGCATACAATTTGGAACTATGTTGTTTCTTATGTCCGCTGGTTTAACCTTGATTTTTGGGGTGATGGGTCTAATAAATTTAGCTCACGGATCCTTTTATATGATTGGAGCCTTTAGTGCTGCATTAATTGCTGCCTTAACGGGTTCTTTTTGGCTAGCTTTATTAGCAAGTCTTGCTGGAGCAGCGATTGCAGGTGTTTTAATTGAAATTGTAATTATTAGACGTTTATATAGACGAGACCATTTAGATCAGGTTTTAGCAACATTTGCTTTAATATTGTTACTTTCAGAAGGAGTTAGGTGGTGTTTTGGAGCTTTCCCTTTGTACCTAAACATCCCAAATATACTAAATGGTACAGTACCTATCTTTGATGGTATTATATACTCTAAATATAGATTATTCATAATATTAATGGGTTTTCTGATTGCTTTAGGTCTTTATATTCTAATTACAAAAACTCGTTTAGGTATTCGTATTAGAGCTGGGCAAAATGATCGTCAAATGATATCCGCTCTTGGTGTTGATATCTCAAAACTTTACACGATTGTATTTGCAATAGGTGCATCACTTGCTGGCTTGGCGGGTGCAATGATTGGAGCCATCCAATCAGTTGAGGTGGGAATGGGTGAGCCAATCTTAATTTTAGCTTTTGTTGTTATAGTAATTGGTGGAATTGGATCAATTAAAGGTGCTTTGGTTGGTTCTATTTTAGTGGGTGTAACAGATACTATTGGACGAATTTTTTTACCAGAGTTGTTAAAAGTTTTCATGGAATCATCAAACGCAACCTCAGTAGGCTCTTCGATAGGGTCAATGATAATATATATTCTGATGGCATTTATATTAATTATAAAACCATCAGGATTATTTGGAAAAAATTAACATGATTATTGAAAAATTTTTTAATAAATGGATTATGTTTTTTCTCTTACTGATACCTACATGTGGCGTAATTTTTGATGAACCTTATTTTATAACTTTGGCTACAAAAGTGGTTATTTTAGGTATTGCGGGTGTTGGTTTAAATTTAGCGCTTGGTTATTGTGGTCTTATTTCTCTAGGCCACGCTGCTTTTTTTGGGATTGGTGGCTACATTACTGGAATATTATCTTTTCATGCCCTTAATGACGAGGTGTTATTTAGTTGGCCTTTAGTCGTTTTTGGTAGTTCAGAAATGCTAATTATTTGGCCAATAGCAATTTTAGTAAGTGCATTTTTTTCTTTTATAATAGGTCTGCTATCTTTGAGAACTAGCGGCGTTTATTTCATTATGATTACTCTAGCATTTGCTCAGATGTTATATTTTTTTTCAATAAGTTGGCCTAATTATGGAGGTGAAGATGGCCTTTCAATATATATGAGGAATTCTTTTCCAATGCTTAATACAATGGACCCTCTTACTTTTTATATAATCTCCCTATTTTGGTTTTTGATTTCTATATTTATTTCGCTGAAATTGATTAATTCTCCGTTTGGCATGTCATTTCAGGCAATTAAACAAAATGAAGAAAGAGTAAAATCTGTAGGAATAGAAACGTTCAAAGTAAAATTGTTAGTTTTTGTTATTTCTGGAACAATTACCGGTTTAGCTGGGTCGCTTTATACTGATTTAAATAGATTTGTGAGCCCAACTGTTCTGGATTGGCAAACTTCTGGAGAAATAATGGTGTTTGTCATACTTGGTGGAATGGCTAGACTTTATGGTCCTTTAGTTGGAGCGGCTTTTTTTATTGCACTGGAGCAAACGCTTGGATCATACACAGAAAACTGGCAATTTTGGTTAGGCTTAATCCTTATATTAGTAATATTATATGCACGATCAGGAATTTTAGGTTTGTTTGATAAGAAAATAAAAAATGAAAAATAAAATTTTAAATATTAAAAATTTATCAAAATCTTACGGTGCATTTAAGGTTACAGATGAAATAGCCATCGACTTAAATTTTGATGAAATTCATGCTTTAATTGGACCAAATGGAGCAGGAAAGTCAACATTAATCAAACAAATTGTAGGAAGTGTTAAGCACGACATAGGTTCAATTGTTTTAGATCAAGAAGACATAACTGATCTCAACGATGTTGAACGAGCAAAAATAGGTATATCTAGAACTTTTCAAGTATCTTCAATTATCCCAAAATTTAGTTCTTTAGATAATATAATTTTATCGCTACTTGATAAATCCAAGGAAACATTTCAACTATTTAAAAGTATAAGAGAAAATAAAGAATTAAATTCCAAGGCTAAAAATATACTTAGAGAAATTGAACTATTGGACAAGAAAGATATCGCAGCTTCTGAACTTAGTCATGGTGATAGAAGAAAGCTAGAGGTTGGGTTAGCACTTGCAATGGATCCTAAGGTTTTTTTGTTCGACGAACCTATGGCAGGTCTAGATGAAAGTGGAACGAAAATGATGATAAACTTATTTAAAAAAATTAAATCTAATTCACCTATATTATTAATTGAACATGATATGGACGCGGTATTTGCTCTAGCTGATAGAGTTTCTGTAATTAATTATGGTAAAATAGTAGCTACCGGGACAGTTGATCAAATAAGATCTAATGACTTAGTTCGTGATGTATATTTAGGTTATGAAATTTAATGGATAAACTTTTAGAAATAAAATCACTTAAATCTTGGTATGGAGCCAGTCAGGCACTTTTTGATGTTAACTTAGAAATCAATAAAGGTGAAATTGTTGCCTTACTTGGCAGAAACGGGATGGGAAAGTCTACCACTATTAAATCTATTTGTGGTTTGATAAATGAATACCATGGCGAAATTAATTTTAATAATATCTCACTTATAAAACGCCCAAGTTATAAAATTGCTCAATTAGGAATAGGGCTAGTTCCTGAGGGAAGAAGAGCTTTTTCTAATTTAACCGTTTTAGAAAATCTAATTGCCACAGCTGTTGATGGGGAATGGGATTTAGATGCTATTTACAATTTATTTCCAAGATTGGAAGAAAGAAAAAATCAATTAGCCTTTTCATTATCAGGAGGAGAGCAACAAATGTTGGTAATTGGGAGAGCTCTAATGACTAATCCAAAGTTATTAATCTTAGACGAAGCAACTGAGGGCTTATCACCAACTATCAGGTCAGAAATTTGGAAAGTAATAGAAGTCTTAAAAGAAAAATCTTCATCAATCTTAATAATTGATAAATCGTTAAGGCAATTATTAGATTTAGCTGATAACTTTTATATACTTGAAAAAGGAAGAACGGTTTGGAACGGTTCTTCAACAGGGCTTACAAGCAGTATTGCGCAAGAGTTCTTGGGTGTTTAGCTAAATATAATTTTGAAAATCTTCAGAAAGATTGATCTCACCTTCTCCACCAACAGCAGACACGATAGCTCCCATTTCATTTAATTCTTGACTAACTTTTTGCCAATTTTTTCTTCCTTTTTCAAAATGGGATTTTGAAATCCAATATTTAACATTTAAAAAATTGGTATCAGAAATATCAATAACAGTTTCTTTAATAAGCCCAACTTTCATTTGCTCAATTACAACTTGTTTAAATAATAACTTTAAGGCTTTTTTTGCAGCTTGGTTGGGACATTTTATTGTGACGACGCGTAAGTACATATGTATTATTTCTAAACAAAATTAAAGTATATATTTAATTAGTTATATAAATTTTAATTATAATCAAGTCTAATTACAGATGCTTTCGATAGTAATCTTTAATTTTTGAGAAATTTCATTCATTTCATTTTCATTGATTATAAATGGTGGTGCTATTAAAATATGGTCACCAACAGTACCATCTACTGTCCCTTGCATCGGATAGCAAATTAAACCCAAATCAAGAGCCTTTTTTTTAATTTTGCCTGCAATATTCAAGTTTTTTGGAAAAGGTTCTTTTGTTTCTCTGTTTTGGACTAGTTCAATGCCTCTAAATAAACCTCTACCTCTTATATCTCCTATATACTGATTTTGACTAAGTGTAATTTCAAGATGTTTCTGTAAATACTCTCCCTTTTTTCTTACCTGTTCAGGAAAATTTTCTTTCAGTAATTTATTTACTACAGCTAATGATGCGGCGCATGCTATTGGATGACCAAGGTAAGTGTGACCATGTTGAAAAAAACCGCTTCCTTGAGATATAGCCTCATAAATAAAGTTTTGACACATCATAGCAGCAATAGGCTGATATCCAGCACCTAAACCTTTGGCAATAGTTATTATATCCGGAATAATTTTTTCTTCGTCACAAGCAAAGAGTGTCCCTGTTCTCCCCATACCACACATGACTTCATCTAAAATTAATAAAACATTATATTTAGTACAAATTTCTCTTATACGCTTAAAATATCCTTCTACAGGTGTTAAAGCACCTGCTGTTGCACCAACAACTGTTTCTGCAATGAATGCCATTACATTATCTGGACCTAAATGTATTATTTCTTCTTCTAATTCGTCAGCTATTCTAAGGCCGTACTCAATTTCACTTTCGCTATTATCTTGATGCCTATATTTATAACAAGGAGAAATCAAACTAGTTTTTATAAGCAAATCTTCAAAAAAAGATTTTCTCCAAACATTACCTCCAACGGCTAATGCTCCTAATGTGTTTCCATGATAACTTTGTTTTCTTGAGATAACTCTATGTTTTTTTGGTTTTCCAATTTCAATAAAATATTGCTTTGCTAATTTAAGTGACGCTTCAATAGCTTCTGATCCACTTGAAACAAAATAAACTTTATCTAATCCTGTTGGCGAATTTTTTGACAATACTCGTGCAAGTTCTTCTGCAGGTTCACTAGTGAAAAAAGATGTATGAGAAAATGCTAATTTTTCAGTTTGCTTAATTATAGCATCATTGATTGTTTGGTCAGAATGACCCAAGCATGAAACAGCTGCCCCGCATGAACCATCAAGATATTTTTTACCGTTTTTGTCAATAATATAGCATCCATCCCCGTACGCGGCTATTGGAAGTTCATAGCTACTATGTCGAGGTAAAATATTACTATAATTCATGATAAAAACATTTCTTATTCTATCTACACTCTAATTCTATAATTACTTAGGTACATCTAACTTTGACAAATTTAAAATATAACTATCTAATAATTTAGTTTCAAAATGAGAAAAAAAATTCTCTTTTAACTTAGTAAGTGTAAAATTTGGAATGATTTTCAAAACTCTTTCAATAGCTTTTTGAGCCTCATCTAGCAAACCAGACTTAGCACAATATATAGCCAGTATAAGTGCGGGTCTAAAATCACCTTGTGGTATTGCTACAGCTTTTCTTGCAAGGTCAACACTTAATTTTAAATCACCCATTTCTCCAACTATCATAGCTTTATTCATTAAAAAATTGAATGTTCTTGGATCTCTTGGACTTAATTTAATTGCTTGGTCAATAGGTTCTAATGCTTCTTCACATCTATTAGCAAATGTTAGTGCACTGGCGTAAAACATATATGCCGAAGAAGAATTAACATTACATTCAATAGCTTTTTTAGCAGCTTCCACAGCTTGATCATGGTTTTTAGATAAACTATAAATCCTGGCAAGCATTTCATGGGCTAGAGAATCACGGTTGTCACAATCTAATGCCTTTTCTACATAAAACTTAGCTTTTTTTATGTCACCCTCGGAGTTTTTTGAAAACCCTAAAAAAACAAAATGAGAAATTGTAAAAGCAAGATAACTATAAGCTTGTCCAAAATTATTATCTATTTCAATCGACCTCAAAAAATGATCTGCCGCTTCATTCAAACTTTCTTTATTCATAAGATAAAGACTATTTAATCCTCTTTGGTAAAGCTCCCATGCCTTAAAATTTACCGTATCTCTTTTTTTAATATTGCTTAATTCAATATAATTTACTTCTTGATGAATTTGATTAGATAAAACTTGAGTTATTTGATCTTGAAATTCAAAAATATCATCTAAATTACCATCATATTTATCAGACCAGACTGAATTACCAGTTTGAGCATCACTTAACTGAACGGTTACTCTAATTCTATTTCCTGATGACCTTATGCTGCCTTCACAAACATAACGAACACCCAACTCTCTAGCTATTTCAGTAATATTCTTTTTATTATCTTTAAAAGAAAAAGAGGTATTTTTAGCAATTACAAATAAAGATCTAAATTTAGATAAAGCGGAAATTATATCCTCTGAAATTCCATCAGCAAGAAATTCCTTTTCAGTATCATTTGATAAATTTTTAAAGGGTAAAATAACAATTGATGGTTTATCTTTTTCTATATCAGAGTCAATTTCTTTAGGCTTTTTGTTATTAATAGATGAAGCCCAGCTCCATGTTTGAATGGGGTTTTCAATATTTTTAACTTGTTTTGTTCCACAATCTACCCATACAATATTAAGCCTATCTTTTACTTGCCTAAACGTGTCATCTGAAATTGTTACACCGTTTGGTTCAGCTAAAGATTCAATTCTAGATGCTATGTTGACACCGTCACCGAGCACGTCTCCATCGCTTACAATAATGTCCCCAATATGTATGCCTATTCTAAAAAATATACCTTCATCTTTATGAACATGTTTGTTTCTTTCAAGCATCCCTTCTTGTATAGAAATGGCACACTCAGTTGCTTTTATAGCTGAAGGGAATTCCATTAATATTCCATCACCGATTGTTTTTACAAGTCTTCCTCCAAACTTAGAAATTAAGGGATCAAATAATTGGATTTTATGAGATTTAAAAGAATTAATAGTTTGTAATTCGTTTTTTTGTATTAGCTTCGAATAAGACACTACGTCAGCAAAAACAATAGCTGCCAGTCTTCTTTGTTCTAAATTTTCCATATTTATTCTTTTTAACTAAAATGATGTTTCACCAAAATCTTGGGTTACTGCACCGACAAAGTGTACTGTTTTAGGAGCCAGTGTCTTTACGTATTTTGCTATATTCTCTTCGATTAATTTTTCAATTTTTTTCATTGAATCATTGTCTGGGAATTCCCATAAAACAACGCTAACGTTCGGTGTTTGGGGATTTTTCATTGCCCTAAATCTGACACCCTTTACTTGTTGAAGCAAGTTAGGCCATCTTGTTTCTAATATAGATTCAAATAATTCACAATCTTCAGTAGATGGGAAAGTTCTTACAAAGATTTTAATTAACATGATTGCCTCAATATATTAATTTTATTTAAATTATTACATAATTTAGTTTTGTATATTATGTTGGTTTTTGCAAATAATTAAATTTTTAATGGACAAGATAAATGTTTGAAATAGTAACTAGGTCAGATGTAATTTTAAGGGCTTTAAAAATGGCGTCTATAGTTGGGATTGTCTTAGCTATAATTAATCATGGGGATCATATATTACTTGGTACAATGACTGTTACAAATTGGATAAAGGTTTTAATAACTTTTTGTGTTCCTTTTTGTGTGTCAACAATTTCATCAGTACTTGCAATTAGAAGAGAACAAAATATTTCCAATTAAAATAAAATCAAAGATCCATAGACACATAAAAAATTATTTTAAAATTTTAATTTTAAGCACTTTGTTTCTTAATAGTTCAGCTTATGGCTCTATGGAAAATTACTTCTATGAGGTTCAGTTTGGTAATTTAATTGTTGGACAAACAGAAATTTCAATTAAAACAAATAGTAAAAAAATTGAATTAATTTCTAAATCAAAAACTGCAGGTTTCTTAAATGTTTTTTATGAATATGTAGGTGAGTTGAAGTCATCTTCAATAAAAGAAACTGATATTTGGGTACCAAATAAATTTTTAGCTAAAGGGATATTTAATAATAAGCCGCGTTCTTCCCATTTAGATTGGGGAGTAAATAATTCAGTAAACTATAAAAATATTCCTGTTATAGACTTAAAAAAGGTCCATCCTATAGATAAAGAAACTTTAATAAACGTTTTAGACCCCATAACTGCATTTATAAATGTAATTGAAGCAATAAGTTCTAAGAATAAATGTGACACAAGTTTTAAAATTTTTGACGGTAGAAGAAGGTATAATTTAAAAACAAAAACCTTAGGAAATAGTTTTATTGAAAATGATAGACCTAAATCTTTTAAAGGAGACGTATTGATATGTGGTCTAAAGATATTGCCTCTGGGAGGTCATAGGCTGAAAACTAAATGGAAACCAACAGAAGATAAATTCACAGATTTTAAATTATTTTTTGGTAGAACTAATTCTGGGCGAATTTTACCAGTACGAATGAATTTAGAAAGATGGTTTGGAACAGTAACTGTTCGACTTATAGAAAAGCGTTCTTAACTTTATGAAATTAGGATTAATAGGACATAACATAGCTGCATCACAGGCTCCTGATATACATAAACGTTTAGGCGAGCTTTTTGGAATTTCTGTCAGTTATGAGTTGTTTGACTTAAAATCAAAGAAAGAAAGTTATTTCTTTGACTTGTTGAAAGAGTTAAAAACAAGCGGTTTTACAGGTGTAAATGTTACATATCCTTTCAAGGAAAAAGTTATTAAGTATGCCGATAAAGTCCACGAAAGTTCTTCTAAAGTAAAGTCAGCTAATACAATAATTTTCCAAAAAAATATTATTGCTAACAATACAGATTACTCGGGTTTTATCAAAAGTTATGATTTTCATTTCAAACAAAAGAAGCCAGGAAAAATTCTTGTTATTGGAGTTGGCGGGGTTGGAAGAGCTATTATTTTTGCATTATCCTCATTAGGAGTTAAAGAGCTTTGTTTATTAGATACTGACGCTGTAAAAAGTGAATATTTGCTAAAAGAATTAAAACAATTAAATATAAATTGCACTTTATTAAAACATACTCAATTAGTGAGCATTATATCAAGTTTTGATGGAATTATAAACTGCACTCCTTTGGGACATTATGATTTCCCTGGTTGTTCACTAGGCAATCTAGAAATTAAAAATTATCAATGGCTATACGACGTTGTTTACACACCAGCGAAAACTATTTTTCTTAATAAAGGCAAACTTGCCGGTTCTAAAATAATTTCGGGAATAGATCTTTTTATCTTTCAAGCTTTAGATTCTTTTTTACTATTTTCAAATAATAGGTTTGATCAACAAGATATTTTAAAACATCTAGATAGTCTGAGACATCATTATTTTAATATCTTATACAAATAATTATAATTTTTTTTCAAATATTATCTGATTTGATAACATTTCCTGAATTTCTTCTTCACTATATCCTACGTCTTTTAATACTTCCCTTGTATTTTGACCAATCAAAGGAGGTTTATGTTTAACTCCAACTGATTTTGACCTACTAAACTTTATAGGTGATGAAACCCCTGTATAGTCTTCTTTGCTAATTGTCATATTTCTCTCTAATGTTTGAGGATGATTCAGCGCCTCTTCAATATTTCTTACAGGCCCTGCAGGAACACCTGCAGACAATAATTTTTCAGAAAATTCGACACCATCAACATCCTTTAAAGCATCCTCTAAATATTTAGTTAAGTCTTCTCTATTGTTAACTCTATCGCCGTTTGAGAGAAACCTCTTATCTGTAATGAGGTGGTCTAATTTCAGAGCTTTGCATAACCTCGCAAAACCTGCATCATTCCCAATTCCCATAAAAATTTCGTTAGTAGCTGTTTTAAATTTATCATATGGTGCAATATTAGGGTGAGCATTTCCCGTTGCTTTACCTGGTTTTTTGGATAAAAAATAGTTTCCAGTATGAGGGTGCATTAATGCTAGTGCTGAATCATAAAGAGACATATCTATAAATTGTCCTAGTCCTGATTTATGTCTTTCTTGGAGAGCCATTAATATTCCAATTGTCGCGTACAACCCTGTACCCATATCAACCACTGGAGCACCAACCCTTACATCACCACCATTTGGATGTCCATTGATAGACATCATTCCAGTCATAGCTTGAACGATTGCATCGTATCCGGGAGCTCCTCCTAAAGGTCCTTTGGCTCCAAAACCAGATATTCGACAATGAATTAACTTTGGAAACTTATTTTTTAAAACATCTTCATAACCAAGACCCCATTTTTCCATTGTCCCAGTTTTAAAATTTTCAATAACAACATCTGAAGATTTAAGAATTTCTAAAATTATGTTTCTGCCTTCTTGTTTTGTTAAATCAATAGCAACGGATTTTTTATTTCTATTTACATTTATAAAATATGAAGCCATTTCGTTAATGAATGGAGGCCCCCAACCTCTTACTTCGTCACCAATTTTTGATTCAATTTTTATTACTTCAGCACCATGGTCAGCAAGTATTTGAGTTGAGTATGGACCTCCAAGGACCCTTGTAAGGTCTAAAACTTTTATGCCATCTAAAGCAGAGAGGATAATATTATTTTGATTTATCATTTATTCACTTTTTTTATTTAATATGATTTTGGTAATCCAAGTACACGCTCTGAAATATAATTCAAAATCATTTGAGCGCTTACTGGAGCTAATTTTGGAATTAAAGATTCTCTTAATAATCTTTCTACATGATATTCTTTAGCATAACCCATGCCACCAAGAGTTATCATTGCTTGAGTAGCGGCCTTAAAACCAGCTTCAGCTGCAAAGAATTTTGCAGCATTTGCCATTCCACCTGCATTTTGTCCATTATCGTATTG
>ERZ802822.915-NODE-915-length-19682-cov-6.505228_pt1 | contig 19682 bp, 20 predicted proteins | sample MGYA00345649_ERZ802822 | MGnify/ENA primary metagenome ERZ802822 (study PRJEB30503, sample SAMEA104212359) | marine metagenome | biome: Westerlies Biome; feature: [SRF] surface water layer (ENVO:00010504) within the epipelagic zone...; material: water...
CGGGCCGGGTGAAATGATAATCCCTTCTAGATCGCGGGCAATCACTCTGTCAGCCGACATTGCGTCATTGCGCAGAATATCGACCTCGGCCCCAAGATCAGACAGAAAATGCCACAAATTCCATGTGAAGCTGTCGTAATTATCTATCAGAACGAACAAGGTAATGCCCTTTTTCCAGCAAGTTAGCGATAAGAAGAGTTCATATCACTTTTTTTAATTAGGTCACTTTCTTACAGGCTTTTGCCAAAGCTGCCAAGCTTGCGATGGTCTCAATCAACGCCGCGGGGCAAAAGCAGTTGGCGAGGGGCTGTAAGACGCGAAAAAACAACGGAAAAAAATGTGGTAAAATAATACCTCATAAATAACCAATTGTAAACATGAGGTATTTCCTTTTTTTGCACAAAAATAATATTTGACGCTATCGTCGAAACTACCTATAAACCCTAACACGACAGCCTGTGATGCACAGCCTACTGTGTCATGCAGGCTCATTTTTTACTGGAGATGATAACATGCCTTTGCCAAGGACCTATGTTGCAACGCCAAAAGACATCGAGAAAAACTGGTTCGTCATTGACGCAGCCGATCTCGTTCTTGGGCGTCTTGCTTCGCTTGTTGCCATGCGCGTACGCGGAAAGCACAAGCCAACCTACACACCAAATATGGATTGCGGTGATCACATCATCATCGTCAATGCTGAAAAGGTGCATTTGACCGGTAACAAGCGTAGCGCCAAGACCTATTATTGGCATACAGGCCATCCGGGCGGCATTAAAGAGCGGACTGCCGACAAGATTCTTGACGGTCGCTTTCCAACCCGCGTGATTGAAAAAGCTGTTGAGCGCATGATTCCGCGCGGACCGCTTGGCCGTCAAGCAATGCGTAACCTGCATATCTATGCAGGCCCAAGCCACCCGCATGAAGCACAACAGCCGGTCGCGCTGGATATTGCTAGCATGAACTCAAAGAATGTGAGGTAGTCATGGCCGAAGATACACAAAACACAGATACACAGGCCGAAGGTATGGCAGCATTAGGGGCAATGAGTGCAGACGCACCTGTTGCCGAGGCTCCAGCAGCACCGGCTGAGCCGAAAATCGACAATCTTGGCCGTTCATATGCAACAGGTCGCCGGAAAGATGCCGCTGCCCGCGTATGGGTAAAGCGCGGCACAGGTCAGGTCACAATCAATGGCCGCAAGGTTGAGGTTTATTTTGCCCGCCCTGTTTTGCAGATGATTTTGGCACAGCCATTTGATGCAACCGAGCGCACTGGCGAATTTGATGTGATTGCAACCGTTCGTGGTGGTGGCCTATCTGGTCAGGCCGGTGCGGTTCGTCATGGCATCAGCCGCGCGCTAACCCTGTTTGAGCCGGGTCTCCGTCCAGTTTTGAAAGCTGGCGGATTCCTGACACGTGACTCACGTGTTGTTGAGCGTAAGAAATATGGTAAGGCGAAAGCCCGCCGTAGTTTCCAGTTCTCAAAGCGTTAGTATTTTTTGCTAAAAAAACAAATACAAGGGGTTGCATAATTTTGCAGCCCTTTTTTGTTGCTTATCGAAGGGTTTGCTTGCGAGTTGCTTTCCAAAAAATACGAAATATGCCGCTCATGAAATTGGTCTTTGGTTCTTAGCTGTACGATTGTGCTAGTGATTGTTCTCGCATTTGTTTTATCTAATTGGCGTTTGCAAGTATCGGTATCGCCAAGACGTTTAAAGGAGGCAAGAATGTCGTCGGAGCTTAGCACTAACCAAGAGATAGAAGACTTGTTTGATGAGTTATTTCCTCTTCCAAGAAGCATTACCGGCGATTGCCAAACATTATTTCTGCAAGATTTGCGGGATTTACACGCATCATGTCTGGCGAAGTGACCCAAGCGTTTATGGCGTCAATATTCGCTGTTTTGATGAAATTAATATTCGTGACTATCTGACGACTGATATTAATGACGGGGTCAGCATGAGCCTTGTCGCCGATCATACAGATTGCTGATCATTCTAACATTGACATTTTGTTGATAATTTCTAAACGTTGTTTCATCACTCTTGTTTCACGGATGACGACAAATGGCCAAGCCCGACCTCAATAAAAACAGCAAAACCAATGATAAATCAGGATGGCAATTCTGGGTTGATCGTGGCGGCACCTTTACCGATCTTGTCGCGCGGACGCCCGATGGTGATTTGCTAACGCATAAATTACTGTCCGAAAATCCCGAAGCCTATGAAGATGCCGCTTTGCAGGGCATGCGCGATCTGATGCATATCGCCAAAGATGCGCCTTTGCCAGCCGATGCCATTGATGCGGTAAAAATGGGAACAACCGTGGCGACAAACGCGCTTCTCGAGCGCAAGGGCGATAAAACCCTGCTTGTTGTGACAAAAGGGTTTCGTGACCAGCTTCGCATTGCCTATCAGGCACGGCCACGCCTGTTTGACAAGGAAATCATTCTTCCTGAAATGCTGTATGACCGCATTGAAGAGGTGATCGAACGCGTTGATGCGCGTGACCAGATTATTACGCCGCTTGATCTTGATGATTTAACGCCACGACTGCAGGCCGCCTTTGATGATGGCATCCGCGCCATTGCCATTGTTTTGATGCATGGCTACCGCGTGCCAGCGCATGAATTGGCAATTGCCGAACGCGCCCGCGAAATTGGCTTTACGCAAATTTCAACAAGCCATGGCACCAGCCCGATGATTAAATTTGTTGGGCGTGGCGACACCACCGTTGCCGATGCTTATCTATCGCCAATTTTGCGGCGTTATATCGACCGTCTTGCCCGCGATATTGACCAATCCAAAGGCACCAAGCTGCAATTGATGCAATCAAATGGCGGCCTGACTGATGCCAGCCTGTTTCAGGGCAAGGATGCCATTCTTTCAGGCCCTGCTGGTGGCATTGTTGGCGCGGTGAAAACCGCCAAACAGGCCGGGTTTGACAAGGTTATCACCTTTGATATGGGCGGCACCTCAACCGATGTTGCGCATTATGAAAATGCCTATGAACGCGTGTTTGACACGGTTGTTGCTGGCGTGCGGATTCACGCGCCAATGCTGCTGATTCATACGGTTGCCGCTGGTGGTGGGTCAATTTGCCGGTTTGAACATGGCCGGTTCCAAGTCGGGCCGGAAAGCGCTGGTGCCAATCCCGGGCCTGCTTGCTATCGCCGGGGTGGCCCGCTTGCCGTGACCGATTGCAACGCCATGCTTGGCAAGCTACAGCCACAATATTTCCCGCATGTTTTTGGCTCCAATCAGGATGAGGCGCTTGACGTGGCACCGGTACGCGCCGGTTTTGCCGCGCTGGCGGCACAGGTTGAAGCGGAAACCGGTATCAAACGAAGCGAAGAAGAAATTGCCAGCGGCTTTTTGCGCATTGCGGTTGAAAATATGGCCAATGCGATCAAGAAAATTTCGGTTCAGCGCGGTTATGATGTCACTGAATATGCGCTTCAATGTTTTGGCGGGGCAGGTGGCCAGCATGCCTGTTTGATTGCCGATGTTTTGGGCATGAAAACGGTTTTGATTCATCCATTTGCTGGTGTTTTATCGGCCTATGGCATGGGGCTGGCCGATGTGACGGCGCTTCGCGAACGCACGCTTGAAGCTGGATTTAATGAAAATCTGACGCCAAGGCTGCAAAGCGAGCTTGATGATCTCGCCACGCAAAGCGAGGCTGAACTTGCGGGTCAGGATATTGCCAGCGCGCGCATTGAAACAAATCGTTATGTTCATCTTCGCTATGACGGGTCGGATACCGCACTTGCCGTGCCGTTTGGTTCGATTGCGGCGATGATTGCTGATTTTGAGGCTGCCTATCAATCACGTTTTGGCTTTTTGATGCCGGATAAGGCACTTGTTGCCGCCACGATTTCGGTCGAGTCAATTGGCCGGAATTTCGATGTTGAAACCAGCGTTACCGCCGCCCCTGACGCGCCGCTGGATATTCTGGATCATGTTCAATGCTATATGGATGGCCAATTTGTGACGGCACCGGTCTATGCCCGCAGCACAATCGCCGCAGGGCAACGAATTATGGGGCCAGCCCTGATCACCGAAGCCACCGGAACCAATGTGATCGAACCTGGGTGGCAGGCCGAAATGACCGCGATTGGCAATCTTGTCGTTCGGCGTGTTGTGGCTGTTGCACCGCGGGTGGCGATTGGCACAAATTGCGACCCAGTGATGCTGGAAGTGTTCAACAATCTGTTTATGTCGATTGCCGAACAGATGGGCTATACGCTGCAAAACACTGCCCTTTCGGTCAATGTCAAAGAAAGGCTGGATTTCTCTTGCGCCATTTTTGATCCGGCGGGTGCGTTGATCGCCAATGCCCCGCATATGCCGGTTCATCTTGGATCAATGGGTGAATCAGTTCGCGCCGTTATCCGCGGTAATCAGGGCAATATTAATGCTGGCGACGCCTTTGTTCTGAATAACCCCTATAATGGCGGAACGCATCTTCCCGATATCACAATTATCACGCCGGTCTTTGACGATTCTGGCAAGGATATCCTGTTCTTTGTTGCCTCGCGCGGGCATCACCCCGATGTTGGCGGCCGCACGCCGGGTTCGGCACCGCCAGATTCAAAACATATCGAAGAAGAAGGCGTTTTGATCGATAATTTCAAGCTTGTCGATGGAGGAAACTATCGCGAAACAGAAATGCGCGCCATTTTGGATTCGGCAAAATATCCAGCGCGCAATACGGATCAAAATATCGCCGATCTTCGCGCCCAGCTAGCGGCCAATGAAAAGGGCGTTCGTGAACTTCACAAAATGGTCACGCATTACGGGCTGGCAACGGTTATCGCCTATATGAGCCATGTTCAGGATAATGCCGAAGAATCGGTTCGCCGCGTCATTGATGTTCTCAAAGATGGCAGCTTTACCTATCCGATGGATAATGGACAACAGGTCAAGGTCACGATTTCAATCAATAAAACTGGCCGGTCGGCAATTGTTGATTTTACCGGCACAAGCAAGCAGGGTGCGAATAATTTCAACGCGCCTGCTGCTGTTTGTCGTGCTGCGGTTTTATATGTTTTTAGAACCTTAGTGGCCGATAATATTCCCATGAATGAAGGCTGTTTAAAGCCGGTTCAGATTATTCTTCCCGATGACTGTATGTTAAAAGCGCAATATCCTGCGGCGGTCATTGCCGGCAATGTTGAAACCTCGCAGATTGTCACTGACACGCTTTATGGCGCGCTTGGTGTCATGGCCGCAGCGCAAGGCACGATGAATAATTTCTTTTATGGGAACGCAACCTATCAATATTACGAAACCTTGTGCGGTGGATCAGGCGCAGGGCCAGATTTTGACGGAACCGACGCGGTTCATACCCATATGACCAACAGCCGTTTGACCGATCCTGAGATTTTGGAATGGCGTTATCCGGTTTTGCTGGAAAGCTTTGAGATCAGGCATGGGTCGGGTGGGATTGGCCGGCATAATGGCGGCAATGGTGTTCGCCGCCGGTTGCGCTTTCTTGAGGAAATGGAAGCGGTGATTCTTGCCAATCACCGTATTATCCCGCCTTACGGCATGGATGGCGGCGGCGAGGCGGCGCTTGGGCGCAATTGGGTTGAACGAACCGATGGCACGACCGAAACCTTAACCGCAACCGATATTCGCAAAATGGGGGTTGGTGATGTTTTCGTCATTGAAACGCCTGGTGGTGGCGGTTTTGGCAAAGGTGACAAGCCGGCAAAATAACCGCTTTTGCAACCAAACCGCACATGACGAAAGGAGATTTGATGGCACAAGAAAAGTCTAAAACCGCTGATGCCAAAAGGATTGTTTCGTCATCGCATTTGGTTTCGGAAAAGGCGGCTGAATTAAGCGAGGTCGAATATGGCCTAATTGTCGCGTGGAACGCCTTTGGCAAATGGATGGTAAAAGCAATGGCAACCGCGGTTGCCGAGGCTGGCATAAGCGTTAGTGGCGGCACCGACCTTAATGTTCTTGATATTTTATGTCTTCATTCGGTCAATCATCGGGCGCGCCCTAAAAAGCTGGCCGATATTTGTTTCAAATTGAATGTTGATGACAGCCATACGGTCAATTATGCGCTAAAAAAATTGATCAAGGCTGGTCTTGTCAGCAGCGAAAAACATGGCAAGGAAGTGCTTTACGCCACAACAGATTCGGGCATTGATTTATGCCTTCGTTATCGCGCGGTTCGCGAGGCCTGCCTTGTCGATGGCTTTATACCTTTTGATAGCGGCAGTGGCGCCGAGCTTGGTGAGGTGGCGCGTCATTTACGGGTGTTATCGGGCCTTTATGATCAGGCGGCGCGAAGCGCAACCAATCTGTAAGCCAAGAAAACATGGTGAATCTGTGGGAATGACCGGCAGGAGCCTTGCCAGAAATCGGGCAAATGGTTACACCATTGCAAAGCCGCTTATTGCTGGCAGAAACGAAAATTTGTGAAAAAGTGAATTTGTGATGACAAAAGCAAAGTCCGGTTTAAAAATTGCAATCGCTGGCCTTGGGGTCGTTGGATCTGAAGTTGCCCGCCAGCTAATCAATCGGCATGGTGATTTGGCGATCGCTGCAGGGCAATCGTTTGACATTGTTGCCGTTAGCGCGCGCGACCGGTCGGCTGACCGTGCCTTTTCGCTTGACGGCATTGACTGGTATGATGATGCAGCCCAGCTTGCCACGCGTGACGATGTTGACGTTATTGTTGAAATGATTGGCGGCAGCGAAGGTGTAGCATTGGATCTTGCCCGCGCATCACTGTCGTCAGGAAAACATTTCGTCACGGCCAATAAAGCGATGATCGCGCATCATGGAACCGAACTTGCCACGCTTGCCGAGGCCAATAACGCGCATCTTATGTTTGAAGCGGCGGTTGCTGGCGGCATTCCGGCGGTAAAAACGCTTCGCGAAGGGCTTGCCGGAAACCAGATTAACCGCGTTGCCGGTATTTTAAACGGGACGTGCAATTATATCCTATCCACAATGGAAACAACGGGGCGCGATTTTGACGAAGTGCTGGCTGACGCGCAACGTCTTGGCTATGCCGAAGCCGAGCCAAGCTTTGATGTTGATGGCATTGATGCCGCGCATAAATTGACCATTTTGGCCGCCATTGCGTTTGGGCATCAGCCTGATTTTAACGCAGTGTCGATCCAAGGTATCCGCGATGTGTCGTCGGTTGATTTTGCCTATGCCAATCAATTGGGCTTTCGCATTAAACTTGTCGGCGTTGCCGAGCCCGGATTAATGCCGCGCATGCAAACCTGTTTACTGCCCCTTAGCAGCCAGCTTGCCAAGGTCAATGGTGTTTTGAATGCTGTTGAATTTCATGGCACGCCGGTTGGGAGCGTTCTGGCCGTTGGTCCGGGGGCAGGGGGCGGTGCAACCTCATCGGCGGTTTTGTCTGATTTGATTGATATTGCCGCTGGTCGAGGTGGGCTTGCTTTTGGCAAGCCAGTAAGCCAGCTTGCCGATTCCAGCGCGGTGAAAAACGAGGCAGGGCCTGATAAACCATTTTATGTGCGTTTGATGGTTGTTGATCAGCCGGGCGTTTTGGCGACCGTAACCGCGATTTTGCAAAAGCACGATATTTCGATTGAAGGCTTGCTGCAACAAGGACGCGCACCGGGTGATGTTGTGGCGCTTGTCATGACAACGCATGAAACCCCCGTTGCCAGCCTGAAAAAGGCTTTGGACGAGATGGAAGATTTGCCGATTGTCAAAGCTAAGCCGGTTGCTATGCCAATCTTGCTGGCAGATTTGGAGGGGTAATGGCTGAGGACGCTTTCCTTGGCATAACCCATTCGACAAGCGGCGCCCGTTGGATCGGGGCGTCAACGCAATTATCTGGGCCGAATAAGGACCGGGTTGCCGCCGCCTTGATGGATGTTTTTGACGATCTACCCATTCCCTTGGCACGCATCATGGCTGGTATTGGCTTAACGGCCGAAACTGCACCGCATTACGTTGATCCGAAAATCCGCGATTTACTGCCCAACCCGTCAAGATTCAAAGATCTGGACAAGGCGGCCAAGCGACTAGCCGATGCGGTTATGAGCAAAACCCCAATTGGTGTTCTTGGTGATTATGATGTTGATGGTGCAGCGGCGGCGGCGCTGCTGATTTCGGTGATGCGCGATCTTGATGTGGCTTGTGATGTCCATATTCCTGACCGCTTTACCGAGGGCTATGGCCCGAATACGGCCGCTTTGCTTGCCTTAAAGGAAAAAGGCGCACAGCTATTGGTGACGGTCGATTGCGGCATCACGGCGCATGCGCCATTGGCGGCAGTGGCCGAAATAGGGCTTGATGTCATTGTGATCGACCATCATATCGCCGGCCCTGAATTGCCGCGCGCACAATCGGTGGTGAATCCCAACCGGCTAGATGAAGATGGGCAATATGGCTATCTTTGTGCCGCGGGTGTTGTTTTTATCGTGCTTGTTGGCATGGTTCGCGAATTGCGTGAACGCGGCCATTTTGCCGAAGGCCGCACCCCGCCTGATTTGATGGGCTATCTTGATATTGTTGCGCTGGCCACTGTTTGTGATGTGGTGCCGCTGGTTGGATTAAACCGTGCTTTTGTCCGCCAAGGGCTAAAGGTGATGGCCGAACGTCGTCATCCCGGGCTGACCAAGCTTGCCGATGTTGCCGGCATGAACGCAGCACCTAATGTTTATGCGTTTGGCTTTTTGCTTGGCCCGCGAATCAATGCCGCTGGCCGGATTGGCGGATCTGGCCTTGGGGTAAAGCTGCTTGCCTGCAATAATAGTGACGAGGCGGCTGGTCTGGCGCTTCGGCTTGATGAAATGAACCGCGAGCGCAAGCAGATTGAAGAAGGCATCCGCATTGCCGCCATTGATCGGGCTGCCGAAATAAACCATCCAGTTTTGATCATGCATGACCCATCTTGGCATGAAGGCGTGATTGGCATTGTTGCGGGCAGGGTTCGCGAACGTTTTGGCAAGCCTGCTTTGGTGATTGCCATGAATGATGATGGCATTGGCAAAGGATCGGGGCGCAGCATCGCTGGTTTTCGGCTTGGCAACGCCATTATCGCCGCGCATCAGGCCGGAATTCTAGAAGGTGGTGGCGGGCATGATATGGCCGCAGGCTTTACCGTCAGGGCTGATAAAATTGACGAGCTACAGCAATTTCTGAATGACCGGCTGATGGCTGATCTAAATGGGGTGATCCCGCAAACACTGCATAAAGCCAGTGGTTTGTTAAGCGTTGCTGGATGCAGGCCTGATCTTGCCGACTGGCTTGACCGGCTTGGCCCGTTTGGCAGCGGCAATCCTGAGCCGCGATTTGTCATTCCCGATTGCCGGATCAAATCGGCAAAATTTGTTGGTGAGGTGGGGGCGCATTTATCCTGCCGGTTGGATGATGGCAGCGGCACCTTAAATGCAATTGCGTTTCAGGCAGGCGGTACGCCGCTTGGGCAGGCAGTAGCCGATGCCCGCGATGGCCACTATTTGCATATTCTTGGTCGGGTGCGGCGCGACCGGTTTCGTGGCGGCAATGCCATGCAGTTTGAAATTGATGATGTCGCCGTTCCACCATTGGCATTTGCACGCTAAGCCTTGAATTTCACCCCGGTTTTGCCTGTTTTGCGGAAAAACACAAATTGATGATAAAAGCGGCTTGATTTGGTCGGTGGTTTTGACTAATACAAGCTTCATTGGCTTTGCTTTTAATGATGTCCCGTTCGTCTAGAGGCCTAGGACACCGCCCTTTCACGGCGGCAACAGGGGTTCGAATCCCCTACGGGATGCCAAAGCTTTTTTCCATCATTTTGGATTTTAGTTCTGATGCGCGTCATTGCGCGTCAATCAGGCTGCTATTTGTCTTGGCTTTGGCAAGGCAGGTACTGTTTGGCTGGGTTCGGTCTTGCATCGATTGACATTTTGCGGAATGATCTGAGCTTACGCCGCTTGCACCAATCAAGAGCCGAATGACCGATTTGTCCCAGATAAAACAGCCCCCGATAAAATATCAATCGCCAGACTCCGCTGACGCCAAGCCAAGGCCGATCTTGCAGCCGCAATGCCCATCTTGCGGGCGGCCTGAAAATATTGTGTGGGTTCATGGTCATGGGCAATGTGCGCATTGCCACATGAATGTTATGCCATGCTGTGACGGCGAAACCTGCGAGGCACCATAGGCGTGTTTCGCCACACAGGCCGGTTTTAGCCACAGCCATCCTCGACAAACTGGCTTAGCGGCTAATTGATCCTTGCCATCATTGGCAGAACCGCCTAATAAACGACCATTATTTTGATTGGGAGATCATAACCATGAATGCGAATATTGGTGTTTTACTCGTTATCGGCTTTCCGCTTGCACTTCTTGCCTGTCTTTGGGTGTTTGACAAGGTTTCAGTCAGGCCTGAATAAGCCCTTATTTTGCCTGTGCCTTTGTTTAAGAGCGCGTCGCTATGATTGGTCGAGCGCCTGCATGGCAGCATAAAATGCCAAAAGAACGCATTTGTGCCGGTTCCGGATATCACGCACCGGCTCAAATTTTGCCATTTCTTCACTCGGAGCTTGGTCTTGCTCTTTGCCGATCCATGCGGCGAATTGCGCTGTCATCTGGCGGGCTGTGTTTTGCTGCAGGCCCTCGAATTGCGCCACAACTAGACCAGCGCCAGCCTCGCATAAAGCGCAGCCTCGAACCTCGATCCCAATATTATTGATGGCGTCGTCTTTCAGTGCAAAGGATATATCTACCCTATCACCGCAGGTTGGATTATCACAGCTGGCTTGAAACGGGGCGTTTATGTCTAGCTCGTGCGTGCGGGATTGTTTGGCTAGCTCTAGAATCTGTTTCTGATAAAGCGCATCCAAGAATTTGGTTCCCGCCTGAGTGAGTAAGTTATCCGGCGCTTTTGATTAGCATAAACAAAGCCACGGCTGAAACAGCATAGGCGGCGATCATTAACCAATGAGGTGATGTGTAGACATTTTCTTCAGGAACATGGGCTGGACGCTGTTTGTTTGTTGATGAAGCCATTGGTTTATCCCCAAAATTCGTTTCAAAGCAAAATATAAGAGTCGGATTCATAGCCTGAGGCCTTGTCAAAAACAAGCCATTTGCCAACAATTTTTGGAAAAGACATCACTGCCTAAAATCAAAAATACATGTGATTGAAACGATATAGTCACCGAAATAGCATTGAAGCCGTAAAAAAAGCCATCTAATGTAGTCATCAAATATACACGATACAGAGTTTTTGATTTCAGATGCGTTTCCTGATCTTGTTTACGACCTTGATGGCTGGCTGGTTGCTGATGTCAGGCATTTATAATGGCCTGCTAATTGGGTTTGGTATTATCAGTTGTTTGCTTTGCACATGGCTCAGCCTTCGCATTGGCGCGACTGATCGCGAAGGCCTGCCGACGCATCTTTTTGCGCGGTTGCCAGCCTATTTGGTTTGGCTGATTGGTGAGATTGTTTTATCCAACATTGCAACAGCCAAAATCATTCTTCGCGGAGAATCTGATCCTGAAATTTTTGAAGTCCCCGCCAATCAGGCGACCGCGGCCGGCCTTGCCAATTATGCCAATTCGATCACCTTGACCCCGGGCACCGTCACCGTTGATATTGACGAAGCCAAAACAGGCTCAAGCCGGTTTTTGGTTCATGCGCTTCATCCGCAATTTGGGGATGATGTGAGAAGTGGCGATATGGATGAACGCAATTGCGCACTTGAAGGGGGCATATCAGGACGTTTGGGAAAATCTGGCAAATGATGATGATTGTTGCAATAACCGCCTGTGCGGTTTGCCTTGTGATGGCGCTTGTCCGTACCGCACTTGGCCCAACGGCGTTTGATCGTGTTCTAGCGGTCAATGCGATTGGTACTTTGGTTATTTTGGGGATCGCCCTTCATGGCTTTATCATGGAGCGCCCTGAATTTGTCGACATCGCGCTGCTTTATGCCATTTTGAATTTTATCGGCACTTTTGCTGTCCTGAAAATTTTCAGCACCGGATCGCTTGGCGATCATTCAACGGGGGCAAAATAATGGATATGCTTGTGCTTGCCCTATCTGGACTGTCGATTGTGATTGGCGTGATTGCGCTTTTGATTGGCAGCCTTGGCCTGATCAAATTGCCTGACGTCTATTGCCGGATTCATGCGGTTGGCATGATTGATACGGCTGGAGCCAGCTTCATCATCCTTGGCATGATCATTCATCAAGGGTTTAGCCTTGTCAGCTTTAAACTAGCTTTAATTGGCGTGTTTCTGTTTTTCACCAGCCCGATTGCAACCCATGCGGTGGCACAGGTGGCGCATAAAATGGGCGTAAAACCGGTTGGGCGGAATTTGGTTAAGGCTACGCCCATGAAGAAAGCAAAACCCCAGAAATCGAATGCCAAAACCGCTAAGGGAAAATCATGATGGTTGGTCTAGTCATTGATATTTTTCTGCTGGCTTTGCTGGTGCTGATCGCGGTGATGGTGGTTCGCACTGGACGCCTTTATGCCGTGATCGTCATGTCAGGTGCCTATTCGCTGACCTCGGCGGCGATTTTCGTCAATCTGGATGCGGTTGATGTTGCTTTTACCGAGGCGGCGGTTGGCGCTGGCATTTCAACAGTGCTGTTCCTTGCCGCAATGGCCTATATTCCGGCCGATGAAAAACCAAGCCAGAATCGCAATCTTTTGGCAGGGGTTATTTGTATCGGCGCAGGGGCGTTATTGCTTTTTGCCGTTATGGATTTGCCATCGCTTGGTGATGCTATGGCACCGGTGCATCAGCATGTTGCCCCGCGCTATCTTGCCGAAAGTGGCAGTGCGCTTCACATTCCGAATGTTGTGACAACGGTTTTGGCAAGCTATCGCGGCTTTGACACGCTTGGCGAGACGATTGTTGTCTTTACCGCCGGTCTTGGGGTTTTGATGTTGCTTGCGGGTGCCACCCGAACAAAACGCGTCAAAACGGATAACCGCAAGGTGGCGGCAAAAACAGCCAAGCCCAAAACAAACAAGCCAAAGTCGGCAACCAAGACAGCGAGGACAAAGGCATGAACCAAAATCCTGTCTTTCGTGTTGTGGCCAAAATCCTGTTTGCCCCAATCATCATGTTTGGCCTTTATGTTCAATTCCATGGCGATTTTGGCCCTGGTGGCGGGTTTCAGGCGGGCGTGATCATCGCCGCTGCCTTTATTTTGCATGCGCTTGTCTTTGGCTTGCAAGCTGGGCGTCAAATCATTTCGGCGCGGGTTAATCTTTGGATGATGGTGCTTGGTGTCACCATCTATGGCGCTGTTGGCATTGTCTCGATGGCCAAGGGTGGCCTGTTTTTGGATTATACCGCGCTAACCGGATCGGTTGGTTCGGGTCAGCATATTGGCATTTTGGTTGTCGAATTTGGCGTTGGCTTGACGGTGACAAGTGTCATGCTGGCATTGTTTCATGCCTTTGCCGGTTTTGTTGAGGATCGCGCCAATGATTGAGCAACTCGCAGGAAGCTGGAACTATATTATTGTTGTCATTTTGATGATGACAGGGCTTTTCATGGTGATTGCCAGGGCGAATCTGGTAAAAAAGATGATCGGATTGTCAATTTTTCAGACCTCGGTTTTTATCTTCTATATTTCGCTTGGCAAGATGGCGGGCGGTACGGCACCGATTCTTGATGGCAATCCCGACACGCTTTATTCAAACCCATTGCCGCATGTTTTGATTCTGACAGCGATTGTTGTCGGAGTGGCTACAACGGCGCTTGGCTTGGCCTTGATTCTGCGGATTAACGAAGCCTTTGGCAGTGTCGAAGAAGATGAAATTATTGCCGCCAAAGCTAGCCAATCACTGGCTCGTCCGAAACGTCCGACAAGTGAGGCAGCAGAATGATGGGCGCCGCTATTTTGACTAATTTACCAGCATTGCTTGTCGTGGTTCCGTTGCTTTTGGCACCATTTAGTGCGGTTTTGCCGATTGCCGGTTTGGCATGGGTTTTGGCGCTTGTTGGAACCGGCATCTCATTTCTTGCCGCCTTGATGCTTCAATCCGTGACCGAAAATGGCGTTCGCATTAGCTATCATCTTGGCAATTGGGAACCACCTTGGGGCATTGAATTTGTCGTTGATTCAGCTTCCAGCCTTACATTGGTGGTGATGTCGGCTCTTGGGTTTCTGGCAACGCTAGCCGCACGGCGTCTTGTTGCCATTGAAATTGCCGATAAGGACAGCGGTAAATTCTATGCGGCATGGCTTCTTGTCGTTGGTGGGCTTTTTGGCCTTGTGATGACAGCTGATGCATTCAATTTGTTTGTTTTCCTTGAAATTTCGGCCTTGGCTTCGGTCATTCTGATTGGCACGGGGGCGGGTACTGACCGTCGGGCGCTTGTTGCTGGCTATCACTATCTTGTCATTGGCGCGGTTGGCGCGACCTTTTATGTGATTGGTGTCGGTTTTGTTTATGCCATCACTGGCACATTGAATATGGGCGATATGGCAAGCCGCCTGCCTGATGCCGCTGGCGGGGCCGCGCTTTATGTCGGTTTTGGCTTTATGGTTGCAGGTATGCTGGTCAAGGCGGCGATTTTCCCAGTCCATATATGGTTGCCCGCGGCCTATGGCTATGCGCCATCGGCAGTATCAACCTTGTTGGCGGCGATTGCTACCAAGGCAGCTCTCTATGTTTTGGCGCGGATCTTTTTCACCATTTTTGGCGGAACGCCCGACATTGTTGATATCGCCTTGTCGAATATCATTGTGCCTTTGGCAGTTGGCGGCATTTTCGTTGGCACTATCATGGCTATTTACGAGGCCGACATCAAAAAGATGTTTGCCCATTCTTCGGTGGCGCAAATTGGCTATATCGCGCTTGGGCTTGCTCTGGCGACACCAGCAGGAATCAGCGCCGGATTTATCCATATCGGCAATCATGCGCTAATCAAAGGCGGCATATTTATGGCGATTGGCGGTTTTGTCGCTGCTCTTGGAGCGCGTGCCAGCCTTGAAACCATCACCGGTATCGGGAGGCGGATGCCAATAACGGCAACGGCCTTCTTGATTTGCGGCCTTAGCCTTGCTGGTTTGCCGCTGACCGCTGGTTTTATTTCAAAGCTGTATCTGGTGCGTGCCATTCTTGAGACCGATTCATATGCCATTCTGGCGCTTGTTCTGATCAGCAGCGCCTTGTCGGTTGTTTATCTTTGGAAAGTGATGGAAGTCATGTGGATGCAGCCTGCACCGGCACGATCACCAAAACTGATTGAAAACCCTGCGATCTATTTGCCGCTTTGGATGGTTGCTCTTGGCAATATCTGGTTTGGCATTGACGCTAGCTGGATTGTTGGCGCGGCGCGTCTTGCCGCCACAGCATTGTTGGGGGGTGGGGCATGATGTCAATTCATACCGCAATGCTTGTCGGGCTGTTAGCGCCGCTTGTTGTCGCGATTTTAACGCCGTTTCTGGCGGTTCGGCATGTTTGGCGTGATGCTGCGGGGCCAATTGGCGGGGTTATCACCTTTATTGCCGCGGTTCATGTTGCGCTGGCGGTTCTGGATGGTGAAACGCCACGGCTGTTTGTGGCGCAGATTGCCGAAGGTTTGGCGCTTGAATTCGCTGTCACACCGCTTGGTGCCATTTTTGGTTTGGTCGCGTCGGGTCTTTGGATTTTAGCAGCGCTTTATTCGGTTGGCTATATGCGTGGTAACCATGAAAAGCATCAAACGCGCTTTGCTGCTTTTTATGCAGTCGCGGTTCATGCGGCAATGGCGGTTGCATGGTCGGGCAATTTATTGGTTCTTTTTGTGTTCTACGAAATTCTTACCTTTTCCACCTATCCGCTTGTAACTCATAAAGAAAGTGCCCTTGCACGCAACGCAGGACGGCTCTACATGAGCATCCTTGTTGGAACGTCGGTCGTGTTGCTGTTGCCCGCTGTTGTGTGGGTTTGGCTTAGCACCGGAACCCTCGATTTCCGGCCGGGCGGTTACCTTGCCGGGCAGATTGATCCGGCAATGGCACCAATCCTGCTTGCGCTATTTGCCTTTGGCGTTGGCAAGGCGGCATTGATGCCGATCCATCGCTGGCTACCTGCGGCGATGGTGGCACCAACACCGGTTTCGGCCTTGCTTCACGCGGTTGCTGTTGTCAAGGCAGGGGTCTTTACGATCCTGACCGTTGTTGTTTATGTGTTTGGTATTGATTTTCTGTCTGAAACTGGGGCGGCGGATTGGCTTGTCTGGCTGTCGGCCTTTACCATTCTGGCGTCAAGCATGGTTGCCATCACCAAAGATGATATCAAGGCTCGTCTCGCCTATTCAACGATCAGCCAGCTATCCTATATTGTTTTGGGGGCGGCGATTGCGTCATCAATTGCTGTTCAGGGCGCAACCTTGCATATCGTTATGCATGCGGCTGGCAAAATCACGTTGTTTTTCTGTGCTGGTGCGATCTATGTTCAGGCGCATCTGACCAAAATCTCCGAGCTTGACGGGCAGGGGCGTGAAATGCCGTGGGTCTTTGCTGCATTTTTCATCGGTGCCTTGTCGATCATAGGCATTCCGCCTTTGGGGGGCAGCTGGTCAAAATTCATGCTTATGGTTGGCGCGGTTGACTCGGGCTATCTGGTTATTCTTGGCGTGCTTGGGTTGTCATCCTTGTTGAATATTTATTATCTGTTAGAGCCGGTTTCGCGGGGATTTTTCAGACCCAAGGTTAAAACGGTTGAGGTGACATCGCATCCGCTGGTTGTGATTCCGCCGGTTTTAACTGCCATTTTGTCACTTCTTTTGTTCTTCTATGTCGATTTCTTCGCCGATTTGGCCAAATTAATGGTGATTTCATGAGTACGCCATCTTCAAAATCGCCGTCAGACCTACAGCGCCTTGGTGGAATCTTCACCAAAGCCCTGCTTGGCATTGCCATTGTTCTGTTTGGATTAGAATTTTTCATTCATCGGCATGGCGTGGTATCTGCCGAGGAAAGCTTTATGTTTCCGGCTCTGTACGGGTTTTTGGCATTTCTGTTCATTGTTCAGGTCGGCAAATGGTTGCGGCTTATGATCATGCGTAAGGAGGATTATTATGATTAGTCATATGCCTCCGGGCCTGATCATGATTCTGGCAGCGTTCCTGCTGCCCGTCATCCCGCATGTTTGGCGTCAAATCTATATGCTTGGGGCGATTGCGCTGTCGGCCTATGGCCTATTTCTTGGTGCGGGAACGCATTTTGTCTGGACGATGTTGGGGCTTGATCTGATTCTCTATCAGGCTGATGCCCTAAGCCTTCCCTTTGCGATTATCTTTCATTTAGCCGCGGCGCTGAATGTGATTTACAGCTGGCATGACCGCGACTGGCAACAGCATTGTGCGTCCTTATCTTATGCTGGTGCTGCGATTGCAGCGCTTCATGCTGGTGATTTGGTCAGTTTGTTCGTGTGGTGGGAAGCCACTGCGGTAACGTCGGTATTCCTGATCCTTGCCAGCGGCACTGAACGTGCGCGTAAGGCGGCAATGCGTTATTTGCTGTTCCAAGTGACAAGCGGTGTGCTGCTTCTTGCTGGTGCGGCGATTTTGGCCTCTACCAGCGGCGATATACGCTTTACCAAAATGGATCTTGGCGATACGGCAACATGGCTAATCTTTATTGCTTTTGGCATTAAGGCGGCATTCCCGTTCTTGAATGGCTGGTTGCAGGATGCCTATCCCGAAGCCACACCAACTGGAACAGTGGCTTTGTCCGCCTTTACCACCAAGCTTGCCATCTATGCGCTTGCGCGCAGCTTTCCGGGAACCGATATCCTGATTTGGATTGGCGCGGCAATGACTGCTTTGCCGGTGTTTTTTGCCGTTATCGAAAATGATTTGCGGCGGGTTCTGGCCTTTAGTTTGAATAACCAGCTTGGCTTCATGGTTGTTGCAGTTGGCATTGGCACCGAATTGGCGCTGAATGGTGCTGTTGCCCATGCCTTTGTTCATATCATCTATAAAGCCTTGCTGTTTATGAGCATGGGCGCGGTATTGCATCAGGTAGGCACGATAAAAGCGTCCGAACTTGGCGGGCTTTACAAGAAAATGCCCTTTACCATGGTTTGTTGTATCATCGGGGCCATGTCGATTTCGGCCTTTCCGTTGTTCAGCGGCTTTGTCGCTAAATCACTGACCATGTCGGCGCTTGGCGATGCCGGTATTATTTGGGCTTATTTTGTCCTGCTATTTGCCTCTGCTGGCGTGCTTGAACATTCGGGCATCAAGATTCCCTATTTTGCCTTTTTTGCGCATGACAGCAAAATTGAAACCGGCGAGGCGCCAATCGGTATGCGCGTGGCCATGGGCATTGCTGCCTTCTTATGTGTTGGCATTGGTGTTTTTCCGTCACTGCTTTACAGCATTTTGCCCTACGCGGTTGATTACCACCCCTATGATGCGGGTCATGTGACAAGCCAGATGCAATTGCTGATCTTTGCGATGCTGGCATTTGTTGTGCTGGTGCGGCTAAAGCTATATCCGCCAGAAATTCCATCAGTTGTGCTAAATTCCGATTGGTTTTATCGGCGTTTGGCACCGATGGTTGGCTTACCCTTGCTGCGTATGGTTATGCTTGTCTGGTCAGGCCTCTTGCAACAAATACGCGGCTTGGTAAACGCGATCTGGGATAGGCTTGACCGGATCATGCATAGCCCGCTTGCCGGGCCGACCGTTAGTGGCCGTGCGGTTCTTGTTCAGGCCGGATTGCTGACATTGCTGCTTTTGATTGCTTATGCCGCAGCAGGCTAACCAACAGCGGTTAAATCATATGTGGCGGCTACTGGCGTCGGTGGTGGTGATGTTGTTAGTCTCATTGCCGGTTGCCGCCGAGAATGCCATGCGGTTGCCAGATTATGCGGCAACCAAAATCCAGCTATTGCCAGCACCAGATCGCCAACCAATCAGTTTTGACGTCCGGCTTGCGACAACGCCGGCGCAACACGCCTATGGTTTGATGTTCAGCCCGCCCTTGGCGGCACGAACCGGCATGCTATTCATATTTGGCGAAGATGCGCCGCGATCATTCTGGATGAAAAACACCCCCATCAGCCTTGATATTTTGTTTTTTGCCAGTGATGGCAGGCTTGTGGGCATAATTGCCAATACTGAACCTTTCAGCCTGACAGCACGCAAATCACAGAAAGCGGCGCAATATGTTTTGGAAATTGGTGGTGGCGAGGTGGCGCGCCTTGGTCTTGGGCCGCTGACGCGGCTGCATCTGCTGGCCCTGTTGGCTACGCGCCTGATTTCCGGCAAGACCACGCTCATCGCCCCCGCCTTGAGCAGAAGACCCTGCTGCTTGCGAAACTTCACGAGTTGCTCGGGGTCGGGCGCTTGGGGGGCGTCCGCACCTGTCTCGCGCTCCGGCAGTAGCGTTTCCAGACCGGTAGCGAGCAGGTCGGCCACCGTGAGCAGCCAGGCGGAGACCAGCGCGGCCGCCACCAGGAACATCACGATGGCGGTGGTCTTGGCCGCCGCCACGAGCACCTCGTAGTCGCTGGCCGCCTCGGCGCCTTCAAACGAGTAACCGAGGTTCTCCAAGCGCTTGACTCGTTCTAATATAGCAGCGGACCTTTCCCTCCACTTGCCCTCGCCCAAATCGCCTTCCTTGTGCTCCCGCACCAGCCCCGCCTTCTTGAGCGTGCGCCCGATGTTCGCGCGGCCGCCTGCGGTATGTTATCGGTGAGTCGACGGCGACGCGCCA
>ERZ802822.919-NODE-919-length-19627-cov-15.209105_pt1 | contig 19627 bp, 17 predicted proteins | sample MGYA00345649_ERZ802822 | MGnify/ENA primary metagenome ERZ802822 (study PRJEB30503, sample SAMEA104212359) | marine metagenome | biome: Westerlies Biome; feature: [SRF] surface water layer (ENVO:00010504) within the epipelagic zone...; material: water...
CAAATTGTTCATCCCTGAAATGGAAGTGGTAACCGGCACGAAGCCGTTTTTGCGAAATCACGTTTACTTCCGGTTTGATGAACCAATGAAAGATATGGCGCGCTGGAGTGAGTTGCAAAAAGCCCTGATCTTTGGATTTAAAACTGACGCTTCAATCCATAATCCGAGCAGAATAATGCGCGTTGCAGGCACTATCGCTTATCCTTCGAAGAAGAAACTCGAAAAGCATTACGAAAAAGAACTGACCAAGTTGATCATAGGCAATCGCTATGTCGAATGATGCCGATGAAATGCTTGCGAAATTGTACGCCCTGGATGGAACCAGGGCAGCTCCAAAGGGACAATCTGAAAATCTTTTCCCGAAGAAATTTACTACGAAAGATTGGGCAGCTAGGAGCCAACAAGACGGCAAATGGAATTCCAGCCTCCTGCAGACAACCAAGAATTTAGTGGCTGAAGGAAAAACGGACGAAGCTATTCACGCCGTAACGGATGGCTTGACTACTGACGGATATAGCGTCGAGCAAACACGCAAGCAGGTGCAGCCTATGATCGATGGAGCGCGTGCCAAGTTTGGTGATGACGCAGTACGAAACACCGCAAACGTTTATGCAATGTTGACAGAAAATGAGCGCTGGTCCTCAGTTTTTGCGTTTGATGAGCTTGCTAACCGCGAAATGATCATTTCCAAGCCGCCATGTGATACTGGGAACCCCGCTCACTTCAAACCACGGCCAATCCGCGACAACGATTATACAAAGGTTCAAATGTGGATCCAACGCAATTGGGGCAATGTGAATAAGCAAGTTGTAATTGATGCAGTAAATGCAGCTTGCGACAAGCAAACTATCAGCCCTGTTCAACATTACCTTGAGGGACTTGATGAAAGTGAACTTGATATATCCACTGTGTTTGAAATTTATTTCGGTGTCGTTCCTGAGAATAACGAACATCAGGCCTTCATTCGCGCAGCTTCATCTTTGTTTTTAAAACAGGCCGTTGCGCGCGCGGTCAACCCCGGCTGTAAGGCCGACACCGTAATTGTTTTGGAAGGCAAACAAGGCATCGGCAAAAGTACGGGTTTGAGGGCATTATTCAGCACTGAGTGGTTTAAAGACAGTATGCCACCTATGGGCTCAAAAGACGCCTCTGATTATATTGTGGGTGCATGGTGCATAGAGCTTGCCGAAATGGCCTTCCAGGGAAAGGCCAAAATCGAACAGCAAAAAGCATTCATCAGCAGACAAGAAGAGAAATATAGGCCTGCGTATAAGCGCAATGAAATCATATACCTCCGACGCTGCGTTTTCATTGCAACCACAAACCGCGATGACTGGGCTTTGGACGAAACTGGAAACAGGCGGTTTCTGCCAGTTAAAACGACCAAGATTGACGTAGCTGGCTTAAAACGGGATCGCGATGCAATTTGGGCAGCCGCATATGCAGAATATCAACGCAAGCCACAATGGTGGCTCACGGACCAGCATGTTCTATATGCAGCGCTGCAGACGGAACTACGCCAAGAAAGCGATATCTGGGTCGAGTTAATTCGGCAGCATCTATCTGGCATGACTGAGGTTTCTATTAAAGAGGCATTTGCCAAATGCTTCCCATCGATTGGGGTGGATGGTGATCTTTTGGACCCTCAAAATATCAACCAAAGAGAGCAGCGGCGAATGTCAAACTGCCTCGTCATGGCGGGCTTTGAAAAAACTGGGAAGTTCAACTCTGGCAACCGACGCAATCAGGCGCGTTTTGTGCGCACAACTGATGCGCATGACCACGGAATAAACTTTGATTTTTGACATTAGAAAATTTGCGCATGTGCGCATCAGTTTTCTTGGCCACTTTTAAGTTATATTTAAGTATATGATATAAAACATTTATTTACAGCCTAATGTTTGGTGTGGTGATCCGTGCGCAACATTGTGAAAGAAAATAAGTTTATTGGAAAAGTCATGCGCATCATGCGCAATGCATACAGTTATGCGTTCGATTGCTATATTTCTCTAGGTAGCTAACTACCGCGATGAGAAGACCGCTACTAATTTCGATTAGAAGCCTCCACGAAAATCATAGAATCTAAAACATCACTTAGAGTAAGGGTCCTATCAGAATGAACCGCCTTGCTTGCTAGAGATCCAGTAATTAGAAATTTTGCTATGCACGCAGAGGGGCGGGAAGATAAAGCTGCGCCGGGGGCGTTCAATCCGGTCAGATATCAGGTCCTCCTCCAGAAATTTTCTTTAATGATGGCCGCGCGTGGGCCATCGGGGGTGATCACATGAACTTGCGTGCCGGGCTCCCAATGGGAGGCATCAATCAGGCCAATCGCAGCATTGCAATCGAAGTCATAAGCTCTGCAGGATGAAGAAATTCGCCCAACACGGAGGTCGCCTGCCATGACCGGCCAGAACACATTTTGCGGCGGCAATGGATCACCGGTGATCTCAACCGCGCGTATCTGGCGCGCTGGGGTCTGTTTGCCCTTCAGCGCCGCCCACCCAAGGCACCCGACATCATGCTCCATCTCGCAGAACCTGCTCAGGCCTGCTTCAAAAGGTGTCATGTCCTGAGTGATATCGCTGAGATATGACAGAAGGCCAGCCTCGATCCGTTCTGCCTGACAAGGACAACCCGCGCGAACATCAAGATCACGTCCGGCCTCCATCAACTGATCCCACAACACATCGCCACCTTTTTTCCCCTCAAAATACAACTCAAATCCGTCCTGAAACGAATAGCCCGAACGGGCCAGGATCATCGGGGTGCCGTTCACATCAACGCGTTTATGCCGGAAGAACCGGATATCCAGAACCTGATCCCCCCACATGCGGCGGGCCAGTTCATGCGCGTTTGGCCCCTGAATGCCCAGCGGAGCAATATGGGGTTCGCGAACGGTGACATTCATGTTCAGACCAGCCGCCAGACCCTGATAGTAAAGAATCAGATCACTGTCTGCGATCGAGATACAATAGCGATCCTCGCCCGTTCGCAACAAGACCGGATCGTTGGTCATGCAGCCCTGGGCGTTCACCGTCGGGATGTAGAAACACTGATCATCCGCCATTTTCGAGATATCGCGCGGAGTCGACATTTGCACCAGCCGCGCTGCATCTGGGCCGTTGATTTCAATCTGGCGTTCACAGCCTACATCCCATAGCTGGACTGCTGACTTCAGGTGCCGATAGTCTTCTTCCCCACCTGCAAATCCGGTCGCAATGAACATGTTGTTGTAGATGATGTACCCCTGCGCGCCTGCTGCATGGCTGCGTGCCCAGAAAGGCGAGCGGCGCATGCGCACGGTCAGCGGCATTGTGGTTGTCGTATCGCGCATCTCAAATTCCCATGATGATTCGCCCCGAATCCTAGTCATGCATGGGCGGCTGCAGCTAACCATATAAAAAGTTGGTCCGCCCGCTATGCCGTTTCGTGATGGGTTACATCATGCCGCCTTCGGGCTTGTCCTCGCCCGATTGCGCCGCGTAAATCGAGGTATAACCGCCGGACCAGTTGGGCGGTATCTGACAGGGGCGTGGGTCGTGCTCGGCCCAGATCACATGTTCGCCGCGCACGACCTTATAGGTGTTTTGAGTGGGCTGAGGGTGGGCGGTGTAGGGTTTGGCATCCGAAGAGGTGAAGCAGTTCAGCAAAAGCGGCCGTGGCACCGGGTTCTTGGACGCCGGAGAATAATGCAGCGTACGCGCATTATGCACTGTGATGCTGCCAGCTTTTCCGGTCATATATTCCACCCGGCTGGTATCAAGCTGGGCGGCATCCTCATCTGACAGCATACCAGTCCAGTTGCCGTTTGCGTCATACTGATCATAAAGGTCATCGCGGTGCGACCCTTTGAGAGCGGCCAATGGACCGTTGGTCATATCTGTGTCTGCCAAATAGCAGCCGATGGTTAGAACATTGTAATTTGTGTGCGGGAAGAACTGGATGTCCTGATGCCACTTCACCGTATCCGAGGCGTCATACCATTTGAAATTCAGTTTTGAGTGGTGAAACACTACGTTCGGACCCACGAGATCAGCCGCCACATCCGCCATCAGGCCGGTGGCAAAGTTCCAATAGGTATCATGCTGGATATCCGGGCTTTTCAGACGCCGCAACACGGGGTTATCAGCGTTATGGCCTGGGCCAATGTCATAGGTCTCGTCCGAGGCGTTTACGCTGCGGCTCTTGTCCTGAAATTTTGATGTGACACGTTGCAACTCGGCCAGAACATCCGCTGGCACCAGCTCTTCCACGCTGACAAAACCATGTTCAAAGTACATCTCCCGCTGGGCTTGGGTCAGCACACGCGCAGGTTCTTTCAAAATGTCTTCGGGTGTCATAGATGGTCTCCCTCAGGTCAGGGGCCGCCCCTCAGCGGCCAGTTTCTTGTTCAGGATTTGACGAACTTTGATGCCTGCGCCATCCGCACCCAGTGTGACCTCAAGATAATCCAACCCACGTGGATCGGCCTCGATCTGGGCCTGCATGCGTTCCAGCAGATGTTTGTCTTCGTCAAAGGCGGCGGTGACGCTGGCCTTGGTTTTGGTGGCAACGTCTTCACTCAACTCGGGCACATCAAAGGCGGCCCCCCAGAAGTAATGCGTTTTGCCCCGCTGCGAAGGTGTCACAATATGGCAACCACGCATGATGAAATCTGACCGCGCCCCTGCATCTGGCGCCGGGTCATGTACGTTCCAGTCGGAAAACGAGATCGCCAGAGACGGCATTCGCCCCTTTTGCACGCGTTTGATCGGCTTGTCTTCGGGCAGGCCCATTCCGGCACAGAATAGCGGTGAAAGCGGGGCCAGATCGAACTCTTGCTCATAGCAGACGGCTTCGCCTTCCATGAAGGTGTCAGGCGCGGTGATCCAGTCATCCTGCTTGAAGGTGTTCTTGTGCAAAAAGGCGATATGGGTGAGATCCAGCACATTTTCACGGATTAGTACCCAGTTGGCTGCTACTTCGTAGTAACCAGTCAGGAACGACCAACCCGGATCAGTCTGATACGATACATCGGGTGGATAACAATCAATGGCGTCCTGATCGCCCATCCAGATCCAGATAAAAGCACCCACCTCGCGCAACGTGTAGGACGGAATTTGCGCGGTCTTGGGCATCATTGTCTGGGTTGGGGTCTTGGTACATCGCCCGCCAGTGTTGAACTCCATGCCGTGATAGGGGCAGATAATTTTGTCACCCGTCACATGGCCTTCGCTCAGCGGCGCCCAGCGGTGCGGGCAACGATCATAAAGGGCAGCCGGTGTACCATCTTCAAGTCGGTAAAGCACCACGGGCGTTTCCAACAACCAGCGCGACAGCGGCTTGGTCGTCACCTCGTCAGCACGGGCCGCACACCACCACATGTTGCGCGGAAAGTTATCCTGTAACATACCGTTGGGAATACGCTGCCCGTTGGGATATGGGGGGTCATCCTTCATGGCTCACTCCTTGGCCAGCGCAGTCGCCAGCTTCTCAATTTCCTCAGGGTTCATTTTGTAGCTGTGCTCGTCATCGGGAAAGTTACCCTGACGCACGTCAGCGGCGAAGTCGGCGAAAGCCTGGGTCGCCACCTCAGCCACATTGCCATAGCGCTTGGTGAACTTGGGTTTGAACGTATCGAAAGCGCCGATCAGGTCGTAGCCGTTCAGCAACTGGCAGGTGCCTGCCGCCCCCGCGCCGATGGAGAAGGTGAAGATGCTGACAGCCTTGTCAACCGCCTGACCTACCTCATAGGGCATGGCCTCAATCTCAAGCCCGATGGCGCCGGCATCTTCAATGGCGCGGGCGTTGCCGATGATCTTAATCGCATCCTCAGCTGTGCGCCCCTGCATCTTAAACCCGCCTGCCAAATGTACACGGTGGGGCAGCAGACCCACATGGCTCATCACCGGAACACCGGCATCTGCCACCGCCTTGATGATATCAAACATCTCGCGCCCACCTTGCAGCTTGACCGCCTCCGCCCCACCTTCCTTCATCAAGCGAATGGCGTTCAGAACAGCCATATCCGGCGTTGCGTAAGAGCCATAGGGCATCGACACCAGGCTGAATGTGTTGGGCGCACCCCGACGCACCGCGCGGCAATGATCGATCATCTGATCCACGGTCATCGCCAACGTGTTCTCATGCCCGTGCAATGTCATGCCCAGACTGTCGCCTACACCGATAATATCGACACCCGCCCGTTCGGCCCAGGCGGCTGTCATCGCCTCGCCCACAGCCACCATGACCAGCCGTTCCCCTGCGGCTTTCTTTGCCGCCAGATCCGGGATGGTCAGTTTTTGTTTCTCTGTCATGTCACACATATTGTTCCATTTGGAACAATATTGACTCGAGTCCTTTTCATCTTCAAGAGAAACTTTTATCCTACGGATTCTTTATCTGTCTGATGCCGACCAGAAGCGAGCCCAATGAACACTCAAAGCGAACCAAAACCTGTCCCCGAAGACTTTCTAGCCCGTGTCGAGTTCCGGGATGCAGCCCTGCTGTCATTCCTGACCAGCGCGATCGTTGTCCCCGCTTACGACGCGGTGAAGCAAGACTTAGGAATTGCTCGGCCTGAATATATGCTGTTGCTGTGCCTGTCGCATTACCAGACGCTGACGGCGCAGGATGCTTCTCGGCTGACTGGGCGGCCACGAAACTCGATCAGCCGTGCTGTTCACCGCATGCTGGCCGTGGGCCATATCGAACGCGCACCGGACCCCTCTGATGGACGACAGGCGCGTTTGACGATCACGCAATCCGGCCGCGCGCTGCATGCTCAGATTTCTGAGCGCATCCGCCTGCGGCAAGAAAAGGTTCTCTCAGGTCTGAGCGGCAAGGACCGCGATGACCTCGCCAGATTGCTTCGCAAAGCGGCGGTTGCGAACTAAATACGCTTAGAACCCGCCCAGCAATTGGGAGGGCAGCCAAAGCGCAAGTTGCGGAAAGGCCAGCACCAACGCCAGCGTCAAAAGTTGCATGACAATAAACGGTATGACCCCCCAATACATATGTCGCAACTTGATCTCGGGCGGGCTGATGCCCCGAAGATAAAAGATCGAGGGCGCCATCGGTGGAGTCAAATAGCTTGTCTGAAGCATCACAAGAAACAGGATGCAAAACCAGACTGGATCAAATCCAGCAATTTTGATGATGGGAATCGCAATCGGGATGACTATCAGAATGACCGACACCAGATCCAGAATGAACCCTGCGATGAAGGTGATGAACAGGATCAGCGCCAGCGTGCCCCATGGACCCAGCTCGGCGGCAGCGAGGATGTTGTTGGTGGCGCCCAGTCCGCCCGACGCAATGAAGACACCTGCAAACATGTTCCCTGCCAGCAGGATGGTCAGTACCATTGCCGTGATCAGCATCGTTTGGCGCAGGGCTGTGGCTACCGTGCGAACGCTGCAATTGCCATAGATCGCCGTCAGCAGCACCGCGCCGATCGCACCGCAGGCCGCGGCCTCGGTTGCAGTGGCCCAACCCAGCAGGATGGTGCCCAGCACCACGAAGATCAGGATCAACGGTGGCACCAAAGCAAACAGCGTTTTCACGATCCGCTCGCCCATGGTGGGCAATGGCCCATCTTGCGCTTTGAACGGTGCGCGGGATGGATCTATGGTGCAGATCACCAGCACATAAAGGATAAACAGACCCGCCATGATGGAGCCCGGAAACATGATCCCAGCAAAGAGATCCCCGACCGAGACATCGGCCACGGGGGCCAGAATGATGACCAGCACCGAGGGTGGAATGATCGTTCCCAACGATCCGCCTGCGCAGATGGTGCCAGAAATCAGGCGCTTGTCGTAACTGTGGCTCATCATGATCGGGATCGCCAGCAATCCGATCACCGTCTCAGTGGCCCCCACAACACCCGAAGCGGCCGCAAAAACCACACCCATCAGGATCGACCCGACCGCCAGACCACCGGGTAGGCGGCGCGTCCACATATGGATGGCCTCGAACAATCGCTCGGCAATGCCGGATTTTTCCAGCATAGCACCCATGAAGATGAACAAAGGCAAAGCGGCTAGCACATAGTTGCCCGCCACGTCCTGTACCTTGGTCACGAACTGAAACACCGCCTTGTCGCCAAAACGCATGATCCCGAACACCAGGCTGATCCCCATCAGCGAATAGGCCACCGGAATACCAAGAAAAATCAGCACCAGCAGGGCCGGAAACATCATCAGTGCAATTTCCATCAGGCGTGTTCCTCGGCGGATTCCGCGATTAAAGCGTGCCCAATGACAAGGATCGCACCGGATTTCAGAATCTCGGCCACAGTTTGCGCTGCAAACAGCACAAAGCCTGCCACAAAGGTAACCCGAAACGGCCAAACCACCGGGTTCCAGGCGCTTTCGCCCGACCGTTCACCGCCGACATAGGCGCGCAGCAGATACTCCCACAAGCCCATACACAGCCACAGCACCATGGGCAAAACGATCAGGTATCCGAGAATATCAATGAAAGCCCGACCCCGGGGCGACATGCTGGCATAGGCGAAATCTACGCGTACATGGGCACGCATTTGCATGGTGTAGGCGATGCCCAGCATCAGCCCAGCGCCCATAAGCATGTAGGCCAGTTCATAGGCCCAAAATGTAGGCGCGTTAAAGGCATAACGTGCCACCACCTCGTAGACCATAAACAACGCTAGAGGCACGGTTGTGGCCGCGGCCAGCCAGCCGGCCCAGGTTGTCACCGTCTCAATGGTACAGATGAGACCGATCAGAATGGAACGCATGTCACCTCTCCATACAGAATGGACCGGCGAGTGACCCCGCCGATCCGCAAAAGTTCAGTGCAAAGGCCTAGTTCGGTGCCTTGCTGTCACGATACTTGTGTGCGCTGGCCCAAAGCTCCTGATAGGCGCGCTGATCCGCGAGAATGGTCTTGAACCAGTCGTCGGGCTGAGCATCAGCCGTCTTATCGGCCCAAGCCTGCGCCAGCTCTTGCGTTTTGACAAGAACCTCATCATCCACCACGACAATCTCGTTTCCACTTTCCTCGTAGAAAACATAGGCCCCGGCATCTTCATGCCCGGTTTCCTGATAGACCTTCATCGTGGTCAGCTTGCCCGCAAGCAACAGCAACTCCTGATTGCGTTCGCCGATCCGGTCCCAAACCTCCTTGTTGACCTCGCATTCCAGCACGGTGGTGGGGTGGTGATATCCCGGAAGAACGATGTACTTTGCGATCTTGTGGAACCCAGCCGATTTGTTCAGGTATGGCGTCGACCATTCCACCGCGTCGATTACACCACGCTCCAGCGCCGGGTATACTTCGGCCCCGGGCAGGATCACGGTGGACACGCCCAACTCTGCCGAAATCTCTGCCCAAGCCCCCGCTGTACGCTGCTTCAACCCGTCAAAATCAGCAAGGCTCTTGACCTTCTTAGTTGAATGCAACCCGACCTCGCGCGGATACTGACCACACGGGAACGCCACGACACCGAATTTCTCCATCCGGTAGTCCATCCAGGTCTGCAACCCGCCACCTTCATAGATCCAGTGCTGCATCTCTTCGGCATTTAGGCCGCCAGTCCAGCCGCCGAACAAGACCGTCGTTTTATCGACGCCCCAATCATAGCCTCCCCAATGATGGCCCATTTCGGCCACGCCATTCGAAACGGTTTCCGTGACCTTCAGCGGACTACCGAGTGTGCCGCCGGGGAACACCTCAATCTTAATCTCACCATTGGTCAGAAACTCTGCCATCTCCGCAAAGCCCTTGGCGGCCGTTTCCAGAGGTGGTCCGCCACCCCAGGATGTCGCCATTGACCAGTTTTCCTCAGCAAATGCTCCGCTGCCAAACAAAGCAAGCGATGCCGTAATTGCCGTAATCTTTGAACACGTCTTCATGAGTATCCTCCCTTTGTATTTTTGTTGATAAATCCATTTTCCAGCCCGCGTGCTGAATCAAATTGTCTCTTTTATAACTAGTTATTCTTGTTCCAATTGGAACTATCTGTAAAGTTCTCCATGTCTCCTTGCGGCAGACACGCTCAGTTTTACATGCGGCCAGTCTTTCAAAAAATAGAATAGAACTATGCTAACCATGCCGATTTGCGATGGCCATCACCGACGCTCAGATGGCCAGTAGAACCGCGCCCGGAGGAGTGGCAGGATTCAAAGTAAAGCTTGTGATGTCACTCCAGAGCTCACGGCTGCGCGACGCCCCGATCAAAGCCGCGGATTTGACCAAGATCCGCGCCTCGCGTTCCGCGAAGGTCATCGGTGCCGAAAGATCGTGTTCGCCAATCAGGTGACCCCCACCTCGCCTCTCTATCTCGACCCGAGCATAGGTTTCGCCCAGAGCAGTGTCCGTTCGGACAGAGACCCGCGCGCGGAAGGCTGACAAGTCAGGGTCGGTTTGAGTGGCATCGCCAAAGCTTTCCAGCCTTTCCGTTGCCACGCCACCCAGCATCATGGCCGCCAGATGCCGGTAACTGAACTTCGCCTCCAGCCCGGTTCCGGGTTCGGGGATGTTACAAATATCCAGGTATTGCGGATGCACGGTAATCTTGACCGTGGACACGTTTTCAAGCGTCAGCCCATGTGCGTCGCGCAAGGCTCCCAGGGCCTCCAGCATGGCGTGGGTCCCGTGGCAACAGGCATGAAACTTGTGGCTGATCTCAGGCAGTACAGAGTGCCGGCCAAGCCCGTCAAACGCGTTGTTATTTCGCATTGCATGATGTGTTGCGGCGTACCCCTGGGGTGCGTCCAGCCCTTCCTCAGCAGCAACAAGCCCGGCCTGTGCCCACAGGACCGCATCCACGCCAGCAGCGGCGGCCAACCCGGCATGCATTGGCTTTGCCATAGTGCCAAACTGAGCCTTGACACCCCCGGCCAGCGAGGCCGCAACACCCAATGCCATACGCGTTTGTGCTTTGGTCAGCTGCAGTAGATGTGCCGCACCAGCCACAGCCCCAAAAGTGCCGGCTGTGCCGGTGACATGAAACCCGGTCCTATAGTGATCGCGACCCAGCCAGACACCCAGCCTGATCGCCACCTCGGCACCGGTCAGCACCGCCTGTTTCACCTCGGCCATTGATGCACCGGTACGGTCGGCAAGTGCCACCACCGCAGGGATCACCGTCACCGATGGATGTCCAAGCGAAGCGAAATGCGTGTCATCATAATCCAGCGCATGCGAGGTCACGCCGTTGACCATCGCCGACGTGCGTGCCGGCAAACGTTGCGACGCTCCACACACCTGTGCCTCGGCAGTGCCGCCCTCGGCCATAGCCCGATTGCGGACCAGTTGCGACACGGGTTCGTCTTTGCCTGCACATGTGACACTGGCCCAGTCGAGAAGACAAAGATCCACAATGCGCAACACGTCCGGTTCCGGAGGTAACCCTGCCGTGATGAACTCAACTAGGGTATCCGTGACCGTCATCAATACGAACGCGGCATGCCTAGAACATGCTCGGCGATGTAACTGAGCACCAGATTGGTCGAAATCGGGGCCACCTGATAGAGCCGCGCCTCGCGGAACTTGCGCTCCACATCATATTCTTCTGCAAAGCCAAAACCGCCATGGGTCTGCAAACAGGCCTCGGCTGCGGTCCAATTTGCATCGGCGCTCAGGAGTTTGGCCAGATTGGCTTCCTCACCGGGATTGCCACCTGCTTCATAAAGCCGCACCGCTTCGCGCAGCATCAACTCGGCGGCACGCATCTGGCTGTAAGCGCGGGCGATAGGGAACTGGATGCCCTGATTTTGCCCGATCGGACGCTTGAAGACTTCGCGGTCCGAGGCGTAGGCACTAGCCTTTTCGATGAACCATTTGGCGTCCCCAATACACTCTGCCGAAATCAGCAGCCGCTCGGCATTCATGCCCGATAGGATATAGCGAAACCCCTTGCCTTCTTCGCCCACCAGCGCCGAGGCCGGGATCGCCATGTCATCAAAGAACAGCTCGGTCGTGGCATGGTTCATCATCGTGCGAATGGGGCGGATCGTCAGCCCACTGACCTCGCGCATATCAACCAGAAAGACCGACAGCCCATCGGTCTTCTTGGCCACCTGATCGCGCAGCGTGGTACGGGCCAGCAACAGCAGCAAGTCGGAATGCTCGGCTCGGCTGGTCCAAATTTTCTGACCATTCACGATATAGCGGTCACCGTCGCGCCGCGCCGTGGTGCGCAGGCTGGTGGTGTCAGTGCCGCTGGTGGGTTCGGTCACGCCAAAGGCTTGCAAGCGTAGCGAACCATCGGCGATACCGGGCAGATATTCGGCCTTCTGTGCGTCTGATCCGTGCCGGAGCACCGTACCCATCGTATACATCTGCGCGTGGCACGCCGCCGCATTACAGCCCGCACGGTGGATTTCTTCCAGAATGGCCGTTCCGGCTGATATTGGCAGGCCTAATCCGTCGTATTCCTCGGGGATGAGCGCGGACAGGTAGCCCCCTTTGGTCAGAGCCGTCACAAACTCGGACGGATAGGCCTGTTTGCGGTCGCAAGCCTGCCAGTAAGAGCCAGGAAAATCGGCGCACAGCCTTGCGACGCCTTGGCGAACGTCCAGGTGATCCAGTTCATAACTCACGGGGTTAGCTCCTAACGCATGATAAAAGGGTTGGCGGCACTGGTTTCATGAGCAATCCAGACCGATTTAATTTGCAGGAAATCCTTGATCGCCTGTTGCCCGCTTTCGCGCCCCTGACCCGAGCGCTTGTAGCCGCCGAATGGAGACATAAAGCTGACCGCGCGGTAGGTGTTCACCCAAACCGTGCCTGCTCTCAGTTTCTCGGACAACCTGAGCGCGCGACCAATATCCGAGGTCCAGACGCCAGCAGCCAAACCAAAAACGATGTCATTGCCAATTTCAACGGCCTCTTCCTCGGTCTCAAAAGGAATGACTGACAGGATCGGGCCAAATACCTCTTCTTGTGCAATGCGCATCGCGTTGTTCACACCGGCAAAGATCGTGGGCTCGACAAACCGTCCGCCCTTTGCGCCCGCACCGGTATAGGGCTTGCCGCCCAGCACACAGGTTGCGCCATCCTCACGCGCCACATCCATGTAATGCAGGATTTTCTCATATTGTGGCTGCGTGGTCACCGGGCCGACGTGGGTTTCCATCAACATCGGGTCGCCAATCTTGGCAGCCCCCGCAACCTCAATCAGACGCTTGACAAAACGGTCATGTATGGACCGCTGCACCAGAAGGCGCGATCCGGCAATGCAGGTTTGTCCGGTGGCGGCAAAAATGCCCGAAATCGCCCCCATCACAGCGGCCTCGAAATCAGCGTCTTCAAAGACGATGTTGGGCGATTTGCCACCCAGCTCCAGCGTCACTGGCATGATCTTTTTCGCCGCACTTTCATAGATGCGCTGCCCAGCCATGTCCGATCCGGTAAAGGCCACTTTGGCCACATCAGGATGATCGACCAAGGGCTGGCCCACCTCGGCACCGTATCCGGTGATGCAGTTCACCACACCGTCAGGAAACCCGGCTTCTTTCACCAGACCCATGAATTCAAGCGTTGAAACAGAGGTATATTCCGAAGGCTTAACTACCGCCGTGTTACCTGCTGCCAGCGCCGGGGCCAGTTTCCAGGCCAGCAACAACAGCGGCGAATTCCACGCGGTGATCATCGCGATCACGCCCAGCGGCTCGTGCCGGGTAAAGTTGAAAACACCAGGCCTGTCCGATGGCAACACAGCGCCTTCGACCTTGTCAGCCATCCCGCCGAAATAGCGATACCATTCGGCCAGGTATTTGGTCTGCGCGCTCATCTCGGCAATCAGCTTGCCATTGTCACGCACTTCAAGCTCGCCAAGACGCCGGGCATCACGCTCGATCAGTTCGGCCAAACGCACCAGCAACTTGCCGCGCTGAGTCGGGCGCATTTCAGCCCATTCGCCGGTTTCAAATGCGATTTTGGCCGCCTGGACCGCGCGGTCTGCATCCTCGGCGGTGCCGCGCGCCACCTGTGCCCAAATGTCGCCAGTATAGGGATTGTCAGTGTTTAAGTAGGCTCCTGAGTGCGGGCCTATAGCGGCCCCACTGATGTAATGCTCATAGGTTTTCATGGCTTCCCAACCTCAAATTCATGTCTAATCGCGTCAGAATGAGCACCAAGATCGGGTACCTCACTAGGTTCGCCGCCGCTATCGGGAACCGGCAATCCGGCCATGTCAATCTCGTTACACTTGTACACCGCCTTAGTGTTGCGCAAGAACGGATGGTCCGACAGGTCAGCCACCGAATTCAACGCAGCATTCGCGATCTTTGATGCGTCCAGCCGAGCGATGATATCTACCGCGTCAAACCGGCCAAATACAGCATTTACCAGTGCATCCAATTCGACGCGGTTCGCAAAGCGATCTGGGTTGTCACTAAAGCGCGGATCATCCGTCAACTCTGGTTGGACCAGCACATTTGAACAAAACACCGCCCATTCCCGGTTGCTCTGCACCGACAATAGAACCTGCGCACCACCATTGCAGGTGAAAGCACCATAAGGCGCTATGAAACTGTGTTGCAGCCCCGACCTAGCCGGCGCGCCACCCATGTAGCGGTGCGCAAGCAGGGGCATGTTCATCCAGTCCGCCATCACGTCGAACATCGACAGCTCGAGTGCGGTACCTTGCCCGGTTCGCCCCCGTTGAATGAGCGCGCGCAGGATGGCCGAATAGGCTGTCAGGCCCGTAGAAAGATCGGTCATTGAAACGCCCACCCGCGCGGGGGCCTCGAAGCTGCCGGTGACCGCGCAGATGCCCACTTCGGCCTGCACCAGGAAATCATAAGCTTTCTTTTTGGCGGCTGCCCCGCTTTGGCCATAGCCGGATATCGCGCAGCTGATCAGTCCGGGATTGGCGGAACTCAGGCTGTTGTGATCAAGACCCATCCGCGCCACGGCCCCTGGTGCCAGATTTGAAATAAACACATCTGCATGCAGTAGCATTTGGCGCATCAGGCCCATATCCGCCTCGAATTTCAGATTCAGGCAGATCGATTCCTTACCACGGTTGAGCCAGGCAAAGATTGTGCTCTGTCCGTCTGCCCCTGCGTCGTAGCCACGCGCGAAATCGCCATCGGGCCTTTCAACCTTTATCACGCGTGCGCCGGAGTTGGCCAATAGTAACCCGCAATAGGGGGCGGCCACGGCCTGTTCCAGCGAAACAACCAAAATTCCGTCAAGTTCCTGCGACAGTCCCAAACACATGCCTTCCTAATTCTCTACAGAACCTCACTAACAACTATATTGCCTTTACTATAAAAAAAGTAAAATGATACTATGGCTTCTATGCCGTTTTGCGAAAGGTGCCGTGTTGGAATTCAAACAGTTAAAAACCTTCATATGTGTTGCGGAATGCGGCTCAATCAGCCGGGCATCGGAACGGCTGCGGATCGCCCAGCCAGCCCTGTCACGTCAAATCAAGCTGTTGGAACATACCGTCGGGGCTGAGCTGTTCAGCCGACATGTGAGTGGCATGGTCTTGACCGAGGCAGGTCAGGTCCTGCTGGATCGTATCTCTGGGCCGTTGCATCAACTGGAACAATCGGTGCTGGATGTTAAATCGCTTGAGGCGAAAATTAGCGGCGAGGTCAAGCTGGGCATCTTGCCAACCGTGCCGGACGCCCTTACCATCAGTCTGTTTCAGCATCTTAGTGTAAAATATCCCGGCATTTCCCTGCATGTGAAAGAAGCCTATTCCGTCAATCTGATCGAGTGGCTGCAATCGGGCGAGATTGATCTGTGTTTTCTCTACGGACCTGCGCGCGCCTATCAATTTCAATCCATCGACCTGGTTACGGATGAGATTGTTCTGTTCAGCCCTCCAGGGATCTTGGAGGAAAAAGACAACATTCACGTTCAGGATCTGGCTCAATTGCCTCTGACTATGCCCAACCGACCTTTCGGTCCACGTTTGATTGTCGACAAACTGGCAAGGGCCGCTGGGGTACAACTGACACCGAAATTCGCCGTCAACAGTTTCGGCATTGCCGTCGCCATGGCTTTGGCGGGGCTGTCGCACGGCATCATGCCGATCTCGTCGGTCTGGCAGCTGGCAGCGGAAGGAAGGTTGGAACTGCGCCGGATTCTGCCCGGACCTGCCGAGCGGCTATTGATCCTGTCGCATTCTTCGATGCGACCGCAGACGCGGGCGACACGCGCAGTTCGGGACACTATCTGCAATGTTCAATTGGCAATGCGTGCCGATGGCAAATGGCGCACGACGCTGGACCTGAACTGACGCCTATGCCCGGCTGCGATAGAAATATTCGCTAGATTGTATTGGCCAAACAACCTTCAAATCCCGAGGACGAGCAAACTATGCCCCACAACTTTGAAACTCTGCTGATCGAAACACTTGCGCCGCATGTCCAACTGGTGACGCTGAATCGATCCGAGGTATCCAATGCGTTTAATACCCAAATGGCGAAGGACCTGATCACACTGTTTGAAGGCTTTTCGCTGGACACGGGCGATGTGCGTGCCCTCGTACTGACCGGATCAGGCAGCCGCGCCTTTTGTGCTGGCGGCGACCTCAAAGAGCGCAACGGCATGAGTGATGCTGCTTGGGGGGCGCAACACCTGCTTTATGAACGTATGGTGCGTGCGGTGTTGGGCTGCCCGGTTCCCACGATTGGCGCCGTCAACGGCGCAGCCTATGGCGGGGGCTGCGAATTGGTCGCGGCACTTGATTTCTGCTATGCTGCTGAAACCGCGAAGTTTGCCCAGACCGAGGTGAAAATCGGTATCATTCCGGGGGCTGGAGGCACCCAGACTTTGGCCCGCGCTGTTGGAGAGCGCCGCGCCAAGGAACTGATTCTGTCAGGCACGCCCTTCACCGCCGCGCAAGCACTTGAGTGGGGCCTGCTGAACGCGATCTATCCGCAGGACGATCTGCTGCCTGCCACCGTTGAGACAGCCGAACGCATTGCCGCCAATGCACCCATCGCCACACGGCAGGCCAAGCAGGCTATTCACAAGGGGTTGCAGATGGGGCTGGCTGACGGGCTCGCGTTCGAGATCGAGGCTTATTATCGCACCATCCCCACCGCCGACCGACGCGAGGGCGTGGCCGCTTTCAACGAAAAACGCAAACCGAAATTTGAAGGGAGATAAGACGTGCCTCATTCCGTTACAGTCCGCGAAGTCGGCCCGCGTGACGGCCTTCAACTGGTCAGCAATGTCATGTCCACGGCCACCAAAATGGAATGGATCACACGTCAGGCGGCTGCGGGGTTTGACGAAATCGAAGTGACATCCTTTGTGCCCCCCAAGCTGATGCCGCAATTCAGCGATGCTGTGGAGGTCACACAGGCCGCCAATCAGGTCCCTGGGCTGACAGTGTCGGCTCTGGCGTTGAATCTCAAGGGAGGGATCCGCGCCTTGCAGGCCGGGGCCAGGGTTGTCAACTTTGTGCTCTCGGCGTCTGAAGCCCATAACCAGTCGAACGTGCGATGCAGCACAGAGGCGTCACTCCGTGCATTACGCGGCATACTTGACTGGCAATGGCAGTTCGCACCGCAGGCCTGCGTGACTGCAGCGATCGCAACATCTTTCGGATGCTCGCTTCAGGGAGATGTGCCACAGACACAGGTCTGTGCCCTCGCCGCGCAACTGGCCGAGGCCAAGGTCGCCGAAATAACCCTAGCCGACACGGTGGGATACGCCAATCCACGACAGGTCAAGCGCCTGTTTCAGGCGGTCGCCACTGAGGTGGGCGATGTGCCACTGGCCGCCCATTTCCACGACACGCGCGGCATGGGGTTGACCAATGTTCTCGCCGCGCTCGATTGTGGCATATTCAAATTCGATGCAGCTCTTGCGGGTTTGGGCGGATGTCCCTTTGCGCCAGGCGCGAGCGGCAACATCGCCACCGAAGACACCGTCTATATGTTGGAAACAATGGGTTTGCGAACCAGCATCGACCTCGACGCACTTTTGCGCCTGCGCGAGGACTTTGCCCGTTGGTTGCCCGAGGAACCCTTACAAGGACGGTTGGGAATCGCCGGTATTGCACGCAACTTTACACCTGCCGCCTGAGAAAGATTTTGAAAATGACCAACTGTACTCATTACGATCTTGTCGAATTTGGCGCTGCACTGGAACAGCAGACGACCCAATTGCGCGTACCCAGTGGCGAAGAGATCTTGCTTGAAGTGATCTGCACCGGGGTCTGCCATTCGGATCTGCACATCATAGAAGGGCAGTTCGACCTTGGCGAAGAAGGCGTGATGCGCATGGCGGACCGTGGCATGAAACTGCCGCGCACACTGGGCCATGAAACAGTCGGCCGGGTCAGTGCCGTGGGACCTGACGCCGATCCAGCATTGGTGGGGCGCACCATGCTGGTCTTTCCATGGCTTGGATGCGGCGATTGTCGCCCCTGTCAGGAAGGACGCAGCAATGATTGTATGGCGATGCGGATCATCGGCCTTGTTCAGGATGGTGGCTATGCCTCGCATATGCTGGTGGAAAATGCCGAAGTGCTGGTGGATTGCGACGGACTAGACCCCGCAACCGTCGCCTCTCATGCTTGTTCGGGGCTGACGGTTTACAACGCGCTTGGCAAGCTCGCCATCCCGCATTCCGAAAGCTGGCTGGCGATCCTCGGCGTTGGCGGTTTGGGCCTGAACGCTGTGGCGATAGCACATGCCATGGGATATAGAAACATCCTTGCCGCCGACATCAATGATGCCAACCTCTGTGCTGCGCGCGATATGGGGGCCACCATGACACTGAACACCAAAGTCGATGATGCGCTTGAGCAGCTGCACGAACAGACCGGGGGCCAACTGAGCGATGTGCTGGACACGGTCGGTGCGCCCCAGACGGCCCGGCTGGCCGTGCATGGGTTGATCAAGGGCGGGCGCTATGTGGTCGTCGGCCTCCATGGTGGAGATTTCAAGATGCCGCAGCCCTGGTTGCCGCAAAAGGCGATGACCGTCATGGGAAGCCATGTCGGTACCCGCGCACAGCTGCACGAATTGATAGCCCTGGTGCGCGGCGGAAAGGTCAAACCTCTACCAGTCGAGTGCCGCCCGATGGGCGTTATCAATGATGCCCTGTCAGACTTGCACGCTGGCCGGGTGACTGGCCGTATCGTTCTGACAAACTAAGGCATCGACATTTTGGAGTAGAGCAGACCAAGTCGTTATCAATGCTTGGCTCAGGCAATACAACCAGATCAGACCTCACCATGCCCTAAACATGCGCCCACCCGTCCCAGAAACATTATTAGAGAAACCAAAAATCAATGGACGAATATAGGGGGCTAGACAATGATCTGGATGATTTCGTGCAATACAAACGTGAGGGTTGTAGAGCTAGCCGTTGTAAGGCTAGCCATAGACAGCGTAGGTACAAGAAGCGTCTGACAGATGATCTCCTGCGGATGGATTACTTAGTTAAAGATTAAAAATCTCCTACCTTGTATTTGATATACGCTTCAGTACTAGGGCTAATCGATTACACGTGTTCCTCTAACGGGTAAATCTTTCAAATCCTCGTCAACCAGCTGAAAGTTTTCATTAGTCTTTAAGAACTTTTTAACGTGGTCAAAGCAACTAAATTGTTGCTGTACGACTTCACCTGTTGACTTATTTAGAAAGAGGTAAGTTTGCATGATAACCCTTTTTAACCTCTTGAAGCATTGAGTTAA
>ERZ802822.920-NODE-920-length-19618-cov-40.567269_pt1 | contig 19618 bp, 19 predicted proteins | sample MGYA00345649_ERZ802822 | MGnify/ENA primary metagenome ERZ802822 (study PRJEB30503, sample SAMEA104212359) | marine metagenome | biome: Westerlies Biome; feature: [SRF] surface water layer (ENVO:00010504) within the epipelagic zone...; material: water...
CCTGCTGAGCCTCGTTGTGTTGCACGGGGTGGGGGCCCGGCTGCTGCAGAACCCAGAAACGATTGGGGGGCAAGCCGAGCTGGCGGAATACAGCGTGGCCCTCTGGCAACCCGCGATTCCCACCCGCGAAAAATTTTCTGCGCAACGTCAACGCGACTTACCCGTACGGCTACAAGCTGCGCTTCAAGAGGCTGATGCCGCTAATGCGAACTGGTTGCTGGCACCGGAAGGCACGTTGCCGCTCAACGATTCGCTCAGCGCACCGACTCCGATTCCATTAATGAGCGGGGGGTTTCGCTGGTCGCGGGGACGTCAGCGCAGCGCCATGTTGTTGGTGGACGCTGGCGGCACCACTCCGCTGGCCTCGATTGATAAGCATCGATTGGTGCCATTGGGAGAGTGGGTTCCCTCCTGGCCTGGCATCAGTGGTCTCTCTGCCATCGGTGGCCTGGAGGCTGGAGAGCCATCCCGGCTTTGGCGCTGGGGTGGTCCACCCGCTGCCGTTGCTATCTGCTACGAGATCAGCAACGGGGCGGCGTTGGCTCGCGCAGTGGCTGATGGGGCGGAGTGGATTCTTGCTGCGGCCAACCTTGATCCCTACCCCCGCCTGCTTCAGCAGCAGTATTTGGCTTTGGCCCAGCTGCGCAGTTTGGAAACGGCCAGACCGTTGTTATCAACGGCGAATACTGGTCCAACCGCCATGATCCGAGCCGATGGGCAGATCGCAGCGCGTTTGGCGTCGTTTGACCCAGGGGTGTTGATGGTGCCACTTCAACCCCGCAAGGGTTTGACGGGGTATGTGCGCTGGGGCGAGACGCCCCTGCTGTTGATGATCGGAGCCTCGTCATTGGTGCTGATCAGATCGGCGAGTCGATCAGGCCCCCGCCCAGCACGACCTCGCCGTCGTAAAACACCGCCCCTTGACCAGGAGTGATCGAAAACTGCGGCTCTTGGAAACTGAGCTTGCAGCGATGAGGGCGCTCTCCGGCCCGATCGTCAGCATTGGCTTCGATGCAGGTGAGATGGGCATGCACGGGTTCGCTGCGGTAACGCACTTGCACCTCCACCTCCATGGCGGAACCAATGGGGGGTGGGGCGATCGAGACCCAGTTCACAGCGCCAACATCGCAGCCTGTGCGACCAGCTTCTGCCCTTGTGGCGACCACCACCTGGTTCATGGCGGCATCGAGTTTCACCACATGCAGCGGTTCACTCCAGGCAATTCCTAAGCCTTTGCGCTGACCGATGGTGAAGTGTTCAATGCCGTCGTGCTGTCCAACCACCGTTCCGTCTTGCAGCACGATTTCACCGTCCCGTGGCGGAAGGTAGGCATCGAGGAATGCGCGCATCGAGCCGTGGTGATCGGCTAGGCAAAGGTCTTGGCTTTCTGGCTTGTCTGCAGTGCGCAATCCGTGGCGCCCGGCCTCAAGACGGGTGTCGGCCTTGGTGAGTTCACCGAGTGGGAAGACCACGCGCGCCAAGACCTCCTGGGGAAGGTCATAGAGGAAATAACTCTGGTCTTTGCGGCTGTCCAGACCTCGCAACAGTTTCCAGCGGCCGTCTTCCGTGTCCAGACGGATGCGGGCGTAATGGCCTGTGGCGATCCTGGGAAGATTGCGTTCCCGTTCGGCCCAGGCGAGCATCGGCCCGAATTTCACCGACCGGTTGCACTTCGAACAGGGCAGGGGTGTGATGCCAGCCTTGTAGCCATCCACCAAGCCTTGAACGATTTCGCGAACGAAGGTCTCCCTTGAATCCACCACGTGGTGGGGCACCCCGAGCTGTTCACAGATTCCGGCAGCATCCACCAGGCCTTCGGCGCAGCAGGCTCCTTTGCCGCTCATCAGCCAGAGCGTGAGGCCCTCCACCTCCCAGCCGGCTTCCACCATCAAGGCTGCGGTGAGTGAGCTGTCTACCCCGCCGGAAAGGCCGACGGCCACACGATGCTCACCAGGCCATTGGCGCAATCGCTCCAGGGCCTCGGCACCGGCTGGGGTTGCTGTGAGGGTGCTCATCTTGGCCTCGGCCGACATGGGCGGGCATCGCTGTATGACTCCATAGTGAGGGCCCGGGTGTTTTTGGCTTGGTCTGGCCTTCCCTTGATGCGGAGCACTGGCTCGTCAGTGCAGAACAAATGCTGGCCTTGGAGCAGGAATGGCTGGGGAGTGGTTTGCCCGTTGCCGCCTTGATGGAGGCCGTTGGCCAGGCGATGGCTGAGTGGTGTCTTCAGCGGCGGAAGCGTTTGGAGCAGGGCGTGTTGGTGCTGGTGGGACCTGGCCACAACGGTGGTGATGGCTTGGTGGTGGCGAGGCTGCTGCTGCATGCCGGAGTGGAGGTAAGGCTGTGGGCCCCGCTGCCGCTCCGGCAAGCACTCACCCAAGCGCATTGGCGTCATCTCGAGTGGCTTGGCGCAACTGTTTTGGAGACGGAGCCGGATCCGAGGGATTCAGCTCTCTGGGTGGAGGCGTTGTTTGGGTTGGGACAACATCGTCCTCTCCCCGAAGGATTGGCGCTGTTGCTTGGCGAACGCGAGCGTGTTCAGTCGGGCCGGCTGATCAGCTTGGATGTGCCTGCGGGGATGCATTCCAATCACGGCCGGATGGAGGCCGGAGGTGGGGCGGTGGCCTCCGACACGTTGTGCGTGGGCCTGGTGAAACGGGGGTTGGTTCAGGACGCAGCTCTGGCCAACGTGGGCCGGCTGCATCGCTTGGATCCTGGTGTTCCCCCCAAGTTGATCAATCAACTTGGGGCACCTGCTGTATTGCGGGTGATGGCAAAGGATCTGGAAACCCTGCCGCTTCCCCAAGACGCGCCAACGGCGATGAAATATCAGCGTGGCCGTGTGCTGTTGATGGCAGGAAGTGAGAGCTATCGCGGCGCAGCACTGCTGGCGGCCCATGGGGCCATGGCGAGTGGGGTGGGAAGCCTGAAAGCCGCGTTGCCTGATGCCGTGGCTGATGCCATCTGGCAATGGATTCCTGAGTTGGTGCTGTCGGCTGGATTGCCAGCCACTGCATCGGGAGGATTGGCTTGGGGGCCATGGCTGGCTGATGCCGATCTCTCCCGCTTGGATGCGCTGTTGCTGGGGCCCGGTATTGGAGCGCTAGACGGGCAGTGGGATGACTGGGCAGAGCCCTTGGTGGCGTTCGAAGGGTTGCTCGTGCTGGATGCGGATGGGCTCAACGCCTTGGCCGACTCGAAGCAAGGCTGGCGCTGGCTTTGCCGGCGGGAGTTCCCAACCTGGATCACCCCGCATCCCAGTGAATTTGCAAGGCTTTTTCCTGATTTCAGTGGGCGGGAACCGCTGGATAGCGCGCAATGGGCAGCGGCAGAAAGCGGAACCGTTGTGTTGCACAAGGGGGCTCACTCTGTGATTGCCGATCCGAATGGTGTGGTGCATCAACTCGTTGACACCTCGGTGCAGGTGGCTCGTACGGGCCTGGGAGATCTGTTGGCTGGATTTGCCGTTGGCTGGGGGGCGCGCTGCTGGGCTTGCGGAGAGGAGCCGCGGGGAACAGCCCTTGCCGCCGCCGCTTTGCTTCATGCCGAGGCGTCACGAACCAGTGAAAATGCCAGTAGTGCCAGTGAGATTGCGAAAACCCTTGCTGAGCTCACCCGACGGATTTGCGCGAATTAATGATTAAAAAATTGAAGAAGTTTGAAAACACACACAATTCAAAACGAGCAAATGTGTCGTTTTCCTTTCACGAATCTGAAGGGTTGCTGAAAACTTTTGGGTTTATCGTTTTTTCATAGGAAAGTCTCTCCACGCCAAAGAGACGAGTTGACATGGTTTCCTCAACAGCTCGGACCTCCGAGACCCAGAGACGCAGAAGCAGTGATCCGATTAGTTGGTACCTGTCAACGATTGGCCGAATACCTCTTCTGACCGCTGCTGAAGAAATTGAGCTGGGAAATCAGGTTCAGAAGTTTATGGAGCTGACGCAAGACGGCTCTGTCTCTCCTGACAGCGAAGAGTTCAGCTCCAAAGATCGACGCATGATTCGCGTTGGTCAGCGCGCTAAGCAGCGGATGATGAAGGCCAACCTTCGTTTGGTGGTGAGTGTCGCCAAGAAATATCAAGGCAAGGGCCTTGAGCTTCTTGATCTCATCCAAGAAGGATCGCTTGGCTTGGAACGGGCGGTCGAGAAATTTGACCCAACCCGCGGATATAAGTTTTCGACCTACGCCTTTTGGTGGATTCGCCAGAGCATGACGCGAGCGATTGCTTGTCAGTCACGCACCATTCGTCTCCCGGTGCATTTGAGCGAGCGTCTTACCACCATCCGCAAGGTGAGTTTGGATTTAGCTCACAAGCTCGGAGCGATGCCGAGCCGCCTTGAGATTTCAGAAGCGCTCGATATGCCCGTAGAGGAGCTTGACTCCTTGCTGCGCCAAGCGCTCACCACCAGCAGTCTTGATGCACCTGTGAATGGAGAGGATGGCCGCAGTTTCCTTGGCGATTTGATTGCCGACTCTTCTGCGGAAGAGCCGCTCGACAAGGTTGAACAGCGTATCCACCATGAACAACTTGGCCGCTGGTTGAGTCATCTCAGTGAGCAGGAGCAACACGTGCTCACCCTGCGTTTTGGTTTAAACGGCAACGAACGCCACACCTTGGCTCAAATTGGTCGTTTGCTCGATGTGTCGCGTGAACGCGTACGCCAGGTGGAATTGAAGTCGCTGCGCAAGCTGCGTAATCTCACCCGTCGTATTGCTCCTACCTTTTGATTGATTGAGTCTGCGGCTGCGTTCAAGCCAGTCGTGGCACTTTTTCCTGTTCCGCTAAAAGGTTTTAAGAGCTTCTTTTCTCTCTAGCCATCGCTTTTCGGTGGGGTGAATGGGATCAATCAATTGTTGATTGATCTGTAGAACCTTTCATTGCTCCCGTTGTGAGCGCCAAAGAACGGATTCAGACAACCAAAACCAACAGACCGGAAGGCTTTGGTAACGACTAGGTGAGACATTTCTGCCTTCATCCTTGAGACGAACCCTTGACCGAACCCAATCAGCCCCAAAAGCCCAGAGCGCTCACCTATACGGAAATGATGAATGGTGGACAGCAACAAATGGATGATGTAACCCATCAGCAAGAGGTGAACCTGCAGCGCCGAAAGGATGTACTTGAACGCTCTGTCGAGCATCTGGAGCAGTCCTTCAAGTCTGAAGCTGATCGAATCGGTGGTGTCAGTGGGATCTGATGAGTGCGCTTGCTTGCCTTGTTATCTCGGCGTTTTTTGCCTATCTGATCGCTCAGTTCCGAAAGAGACGTGCCGCCAGCAAAAGCACCACGGCTTGGCGTGAAGCTTCAGAGCTTGTCTTTGACAGGGACCTGCGGTTCCAGATTAAACAGGAATACGAGACCGGAATGGAAGCCAACAATGCTGATGGGTATGCCGAATCAAGAGACTCTCTCGTAAGCCATTTGGCTTCCAATCTGTTGATGTTGGCGAATAGGCGGCTGGAGATAGAGCCGACTAGGAGTGAGGCTGAGGAGTTTGTGCGTCAGCACTGTGATCTCGATGATGACCTGATCGAAGGAATGTGGATTTCAAAGTTCAGTTAATGGAACCCCCCCCCTGCAATGAGAGACCATCTCCCTTGCCGGATTTGCGCAACACCAGTTGCGCTAGTGCCTCGGTTCAGAAGAGTCAAAACTGCTATTTGTCCAAGCTGTGCTCATGAAGGACTTGATAAAATTGTGAATATTAGGCTTTTCAAGGAGCGGCTCCCAGATTCGCTTTGGTCTGACAAAAGTTCTACCAAATAGGTTGCTTGCATCTGTCTTAAATTCTTTTTTTATGCTAAAAGCTGTGCTAATCTTTATTTTTTCAGGACTCTATGAAGGGTTTTTAAGAATTACTTTAACCTGTGATATTCGTGGCGGCTTATCCAGAGCAAAAGCACTACTAGTACTGGCGTGAGGAGGTCCGTGTAGAGAATGATGCCTGCGTTGGATGGGGCTAGGTCATGCTTGTTGATGACTGAAACTACATGGCCAACTCCATCTGCAAAAAACCAGCTTGAGTAGGCACACATTGCCGCTAATAAATAATCGCGTTTTCGGTACCAGAAGCTGCTGAAGCCAAGGATTCCAATCGTCAGATTGGCGTAAGCAACTTCGTTCTGGAAGGGGCTGTTGGGCCAACCAATCTGCTCTGCGATGAAAGGTCCGAAAGCAATATGAACGATGAAATTATAAACTCCACCAACTCCCAGCACCCAGAAGGCAATCCAAAGAAGTGATGCTTCAGCTGCACGACTGATTCTCCATTGATGTCGCGTTTGTAGAACGCCTAGAACAAGAGCAAGTACAACCGTCCAAAGCGAGTAGTCTGAAAGTATGAAATGTATAAGTTTCTCCATTTGTTTCTAGGCTCTAATCGGCACTATCTATTGTGGCTCACTCGGGATCCTTTTTGTTTAGTTGATAGCTTTCTTGTAGAGCATTGATCGCTTGGAATTCTTTGCTTCTCGCTAATGAAAAACTGAAGCATCTTCAAGCTCTTGCCAAGTGCGTGTCTGATTCAGTGGGACTAGATGCACTATCCAACGCACTTTCACATCTCAGTCCTTTATAGGTAGCCAAGACATACCTAAGGGACTCGATCACCTGTGGCCGTCCCTCTCGTTTATCACCAGGCCTACAGCGCGCCTCTGCCGTCGAGCCATCGCTTCCCGATGGCGAAGTTCAGGATGTTGTTTGAGGCCCTAAAGACGTCGGGTCTAGCCGAATCCGCTCAGGTTCATACTCCTCTTCCCGTTCCTCGCCGTTGGCTGGAAACAGTGCATCAGCGGCGCTATCACGAGGCGTTTGCTCGGGGCACGCTCGATCGGCAAGCGCAACGCAGGATTGGTCTTCCGGCCACCACACCCTTGGTGCAACGCACCTGGTTATCCGTGGGGGGGACACTGCTCACCGCCAGGTTGGCTCTTGCGCACGGTGTGGCTTGCCATCTCGCTGGTGGCACGCACCATGCCTTTCCAGATTATGGAAGCGGCTTCTGCATCTTCAATGACATTGCAGTGTCAGCCAGGGTTCTTCTGGATGAGGGTTGCCTTGAGCGCCTGATGATTGTGGATCTTGATGTGCATCAAGGCGATGCCACTGCGCTGATCTTTGCTGACGACCCGCGGGTGTTCACCTTTTCTGCTCATGCTGCCTCCAACTTTCCGTCTCGGAAGCAGAGCAGCGATTGCGATTTGCCATTTGAAGATGGCGTTGAGGATCAGGCCTACGTGGCTGCGGTTGGTGAGGCGCTTCCTTCCCTCCTTGATCGCTTCAAGCCCGAACTGGTGCTCTACAACGCTGGAGTTGATCCGCATCGAGACGATCGCCTGGGCCGGCTTTGCTTGTCCGATATGGGACTTTTGCAACGCGATCATTTCGTGTTTGATGCCTGTCTGCGTCGTCAGATCCCAGTCGCCAGCGTGATCGGCGGTGGTTACGACGCTCTTGATCCTCTGGTGAGGCGTCATGCCCTGGTGTTTCGTGCTGCGGCAGACCAGGCGAGATTGCATGGCCTTTAGAGCCGCAAGCCTCAGTCTTCTGCCCAGATGTACCGCGTTAGTTCTGAGCCATCGGGTTCGGGTGCATTGAGGGCAAACTCCACGCAGTCCTGAACCTCAACATCGATCTCTTTCTCGATCGCGCGGAGCTCATCAGCACTGACCAAACCATCGGAAACCAGATCGCGCTCAAAGGCTTTGAGGGGATCGCGCTTGGCCCAGAATTGCTTTTCTTCCTCGGCGCGAAGCTCATCAGGGTCGGCGAGTGAGTGGCCCCTGAAGCGATAGGTGAGGCATTCAAGAACCGTTGGACCTTCTCCAGCCCGCGCCCGCTCGATGGCCCGCTCAGCAGCGGCCCGAACGGCGAGCACATCCATGCCATCGACTTCTTCGCCAGCCATGCCAAAGGCAGCCGCTTTGCGCCAGATTTCCGGATCGCTGGTGGCGCGGTCATGGGCCATGCCGATCGCCCATTTGTTGTTCTCCACCACGAACAGAATCGGTAATTTCCAAAGTTGGGCCATGTTCAGGCATTCAAAGAATTGCCCGTTGTTGCAAGTTCCATCTCCGAAAAAGGCTGCAGTGACAGAGTCGCTACTGGAATCACCCATGGCATCACGCTTGTAGCGACTCGTGAAGGCAGCGCCTAGGGCAACAGGGATTCCCTCGCCGATAAACGCGAACCCGCCCAGCATGTGATGGGGCTTCGAGAACAGGTGCATTGAGCCGCCACGACCCTTGCTGCAGCCGGTTTCCTTGCCGAAGAGCTCACTCATCACTTCACGGGCTGGGACGCCTGCGCTCAAGGCATGCACGTGATCGCGGTAGGTGCTGCAAAACCAGTCGTGCTGACGCTTCATGGCGCCGATCACGCCCGTACTCACCGCCTCTTGGCCGTTGTAAAGGTGAACGAACCCAAACATCTTGCCGCGGTAGTACATCTCCGCGCACTTGTCTTCAAAACGCCGCCCCAGGGTCATGTCCCTGTAGAGCCTCAGACCGGTCTCGCGGTCCACGCTGGCTCTTTTGGTCGTCACCAGAGACGACAAGCGCTCGGCGTGAGCTCCCACCGGGGAGGCCCCATTCGCAAGCTTGTGATCGGTGCCTGCCGCTGCGCCTACTGCGATGTCCTGACTCATGGCACCACCTCTTTGAGACGAACTTTAAGGGGCCGTGTTGAGCGAATGGGCAAAACCCCTTTCACTGCCTAAAATCTGCCTGCTAATGAGCGCAACGCTGGTGGAATTGCCCATCGATCATTTCCGCCTCTTGGGTGTCAGCCCTTCAGCTGAAACCGAGTCGGTGTTGCGGACGCTGCAGTTGCGTCTCGATCGCTGCCCCGATCAGGGTTTCACCCATGAGGTCCTGATGCAGAGGGCTGAATTGTTGAGGCTTTCTGCCGACCTCTTAAGCGATGCGGCGCGACGGCAGGACTACGAGAGCACCCTGCTCGAATTGGGTCGTGATCATCCGGAAGAGACTGCGGGTCTGGAAATGCCGTCCAGTCGGGAGGTTGCTGGTCTGATGTTGCTGTGGGAGGCCCACGCTCCGCACGAGAGCTTTCAGCTTGCCCGCCAGGTTCTGCAACCTCCTCAGGCGCCCGCCCTGGGTAGCGGTCGTGAGTCGGACCTTGCCCTGTTGGCGGCGCTGTCTTGCAGGGATGCGGCCCGCCAAGATCATGACCAGCGTCGCTATGAATCCGCTGCCGGGCTGCTGACGGAGGGACTGCAGTTGCTTCAGCGCATGGGCAAGCTTCCCGATCATCGGCAGCAGCTGCAAACGGACTTAGAGCAGCTCACTCCCTACCGAATTCTGGATCTACTTAGCCGTGATCTTGCCGAGCAATCTGCTCGGCAAGAAGGACTGGTGATGTTGGAAACCTTTGTTCAGAATCGCGGCGGCCTGGAGGGGGGTGCTGCTGCTGAATTGCCGGCGGCGGGCATGGACCAGGGCAGTTTTGAGTTGTTTTTCCAGCAGATTCGCCGGTTTCTCACCGTTCAAGAACAAGTCGATCTTTATGGGCGTTGGGAGCGGTTTGGCTCGTCTGATGCCAGCTTCCTCTCCGTGATGGCCTTGGCAGCTGCTGGATTTTCCCAACGCAAGCCTGAGCGTATTCAGGATGCACGCGGCAAACTTCAATCCCTGGTTCTCGTTGGTTTAGATCTCAATCCATTTCTGGGATGCATGGATCTCTTGCTTGGTGACGTGGACCGGGCGTTGGAACACGTCCATGCCAGTCCGGATGCGGATCTGCAGGAATGGCTGGCAAACCACCCCAGTGACGATCTCGCAGCCCTATTTGATTACTGCCGCAGCTGGTTGGCACGGGATGTTCTCCCCGGTTATCGCGATGTGGATGCCCAGGTTGTTGACCTGGAGGCTTGGTTCGCTGATCGCGATGTGCAGGCGTATGTGGAGCGCCTTGAGCGCCAGGAGGGGCGAAGCGTTGTAACGCCGGATCCGTCTGCAGCATCTGTTTCCGATAAGGATTGGAGCTTCGGCAATCTCCCTCCAATAGGCCTTGATCCAGAGGGCAGCATGCCCCTGTCTTTCGGCGACGGGGAACCCTTCCCTGAGGACAGCTCAGATCCTGGGGAGGAGGGGGCCAGAGAACGTGGGCTGCGACGGATCATTCCATTGGGCTGGACGAATCTGAAGTTCCGCCGCCCATCCCTTACGCGGCTTTCCCTGCCCCAACTTTCATTCTCTCGGCTGTCAGTGAATCGGCTGTCGGTGAATCGGCTGTTGGTGAATCGGCCCTCATGGCCGCAGCCCAGGCGTTCTGTCTTGATCGGCTCAGGGGTGGTTGTGGTGCTGGTGCTGGTGGGATTCAGCCTTGTGGGGCTGAGGCGTGAGGCGAAGCAGGACATAGCAACCACTTCAACAACGAATCCCACCGAGGATGCCCTGCCCGCCGAGGATGCCCTGTCGTCTCAGCCGCAGGCCACCCTCAAGCAGGAGCGCCCCAAGCTCAACGAGCGCATTACGCCCCTAGCTGTTGATCAGCCCAGTGAGGTGCAGCTCCAAGCCCTGCTCCAGACATGGCTTGACCTGAAGGCAACGGCGTTGTTCCAAAACGGTGACACCGAATCCTTGGCCCAGGTGGCCCGTCCTGTTCTTGTCGGTCGCGTGCGTGATCAGCAAGCCGACTTGTTGCGAGATGGTCTCGTCCAAAAGGTTCAAGCTTCGATCACCTCGATTCAGACGGTGAGCTCAACCCCGTCTCGTATTGAAGTGAGGGCCCAACTCACCTACCGCGATCAGACCCTGAATGATCAGGGTGAGGTGGTGGATGAAACACCCGCTGGCAACTTGCCGGTGACCTACATCCTTGGCCGAGATCCTGATGGTTGGCGCTTGCAGGCCTACATCCCTGGCTAAGCAACTCGGCTCAGGTCCTGTCGCTGGATGAACCCACCAGGTTCAACAAAGGGGCAGGACTTTTAGAGTTGGCTGAATTGCTGCGCGGACCTCCTCCATGTTTGACGAGCTTTCAGCCCGTTTTGAAGATGCCGTCAAAGGGCTGAGAGGCCAGGACACAATCTCCGAAACGAATGTGGAGGGGGCGCTCAAGGAGGTCCGGCGAGCGCTTCTCGATGCGGACGTGAGTCTGCCGGTGGTCAAGGATTTTGTCTCCGAAATTCGCGAGAAAGCTGTCGGTGCTGAGGTTGTTCGTGGTGTAACACCCGACCAGAAGTTCATTCAGGTTGTGCATGAGCAACTGGTCGACGTGATGGGTGGCGGTAATGCCCCGCTCGCGCAGGCCGATCAAGCGCCCACGGTGGTGTTGATGGCTGGCTTGCAAGGAGCAGGCAAAACCACGGCGACGGCCAAGTTGGGGCTCCATCTCAAGGATCAGGGACGCAAGGCCTTGATGGTTGGGGCCGATGTGTACCGCCCTGCTGCGATTGAGCAGTTGAAGACCCTCGGCGGTCAGATCGGTGTGGATGTGTTCAGTCTTGGGATCGAGGCCAAGCCTGAGGACATCGCAGCAGCCGGTTTAGCGAAGGCCAAAGAGGAGGGTTACGACACCCTGTTGGTCGATACCGCGGGCCGTCTGCAAATCGACTCCGAGATGATGGAGGAGATGGTGCGGATTCGCAGCGCCGTGCAGCCCGATGAGGTGCTGTTGGTGGTGGATTCGATGATTGGCCAGGAGGCGGCCGAGCTCACCCGTGCCTTCCACGATCAAGTAGGGATCACCGGAGCTGTGCTCACCAAGCTCGATGGCGATTCCCGCGGTGGAGCGGCGCTGTCGATTCGCAAGGTGAGCGGTCAGCCGATCAAATTCATCGGTACGGGCGAAAAAGTTGAGGCTCTCCAGCCTTTCCATCCCGAGCGGATGGCGAGTCGCATCCTCGGGATGGGGGATGTGCTCACGCTGGTGGAGAAGGCGCAGAAAGAGGTTGAACTCGCTGACGTTGAAAAAATGCAGAAAAAGCTGCAGGAGGCGTCGTTTGATTTTTCCGACTTCTTGCAGCAAATGCGCTTGATCAAACGCATGGGCTCCCTGGGGGGGCTGATGAAAATGATCCCGGGGATGAACAAAATCGACGACGGCATGCTCAAGCAGGGAGAGCAGCAATTAAAAAAAATCGAAGCGATGATCGGTTCGATGACAGCGGTGGAGCGCACGCAGCCCGAGTTGTTGGCGGCTCAACCTTCGAGGCGCAGGCGGATTGCTTCCGGGTGTGGCTACCAAGCGGCAGATGTTGACAAGGTGCTCGCGGATTTTCAAAAGATGCGCGGGGTGATGCAGCAGATGACCAAAGGGGGCGGGATGCCCGGAATGCCAGGGATGCCCGGAATGCCTGGGATGGGTGGAGGTGGTTTTCCCGGAATGGGTGGAGGGATGCCTGGAATGCCTGGAATGGGGGGTGGCATGCCTGCTGGGCAGCCTGGAGCAGCTCCCCGCAGACAACGTCCCTACAAAAAGAAGAAGGGTTTTGGTCAGCTTTGAGTCGGTGGCACGGTAAGTTGGATGCTTAGCGCGACTTTTTGCTGCGCTGAATTCCACCTTTAAGCAAGCGCCACGATGATCAAGCTCCGCCTGAAGCGGTTCGGTAAGAAGCGGGAAGCGAGTTTCCGCCTCGTGGCCTGCAACAGCACGTCACGCCGAGATGGCCGCCCCCTTCAGGAGCTGGGTTTCTACAACCCACGCACCAAGGAGACCCGTCTCGACGCGGAAGCTCTGCGTGTGCGCCTCAGCCAGGGTGCCCAGCCCACCGATGCCGTTCGTTTCCTGCTCGAGAAGGGCGGACTGCTCGAAAAGTCTGTGCGTCCTGCTGAGACCATCGGCAAGCTGAAGCAGGCTGCTGCCCGTGAAGCTGCGGTGAAGCAGGCTGCAAAAGATGCGAAAGAAGCTAAGGCTGCAGAAGCAGCAGCGGCCAGTGAATCTGACGATTCAGCCACTGAATCCACCGAAAGCTGATCAAATCCATGCCCGAAGCTGCCGCAACAGGTCGCTTCGTCCTTGATCTCCCCCATTCCGAAGCCGCTCTTGCCTTAGCAGGATCGGCTGAACAGACCCTGCATCAATTGGAGGCCCTCACTGGTGCATCCCTTGTGATGCGGGGTCTTCAGCTTGAAATGTCTGGCAGTCTTGTCCAGATCGAACGTGCCGCAGCGGTGGTTGAGTTGGTCCGGCCGATTTGGAAGGACGGCCAAGCGGTGTCTCAGGTTGATCTGCAATCAGCGCTCGGCGCTTTAAACACCGGCCAAGCCGAGGATCATGTCGCCATGGGCGATCAGGTGCTCGCCCGCAGCCAAAAGGGCAACCTTCTGCGTCCGCGCACTTTGCGTCAGAAGAAGTACGTGGATGCGATGGAGCGTCATGACCTCACGTTTGCGCTCGGGCCCGCCGGTACCGGAAAAACATTTCTCGCGGCCGTATTAGCGGTGCGCATGCTCACGGAGCGAAAGGTTGAGCGCCTGATCCTGACGCGGCCAGCTGTTGAGGCTGGTGAACGTCTTGGCTTCCTTCCAGGCGATTTGCAGCAAAAAATTGATCCCTATCTAAGGCCCCTGTACGACTCCCTTCATGCCCTGCTTGGACCTGAGAAAACCACATCTCTGCTCGAGAGAGGTGTGATTGAAGTGGCTCCCTTGGCTTATATGCGCGGTCGCACCCTGGCCGGCGCGTTTGTGATTCTCGATGAGGCTCAAAACACCACGCCAGCCCAGATGCGCATGGTGCTCACGCGTTTAGGGGAGCGCTCACGCATGGTGGTGACCGGTGATGTCACGCAGCAGGATCTACCACCTGGGCAGTTGAGTGGTTTGGTGGAAGCGGCAGAGGTGATGGACGGGGTGGCCGGAGTTGCTGTTTGTCATCTCACCGCGGCTGATGTGGTGCGCCACCCCCTGGTGCAACGCGTTGTGGAGGCCTATGCCAGCTTTGATGAACCACCTCCTCCACACAAAGGCGCTGGTATCAGCCTGGTTAAGGGCTATGAGTAGGAATGGCCCTGAGTAGGGCTCATCACGGCAGTTTTGCCTCCTGCTCGCAATCGATAGGGGGATCCACACTCCTGCAGCAGGCCATTCCCTTTCACCGCTGGCAAGATATAGAGAGTCTTCAGTGAAAGGCATGCCAGCCAGCAGTAATTTTCAAGAGGCCATCCGCGAGGCACAATCCAGTGCTCTTGTTGGCCCCAATGTTGTCAATAAAGCCCTGCCTTATGTAGGCGGTGGCATGGTGCTCACCGCCGCAGGTGTCCTTGGTGGCATGTCCACCATGGTCGCCATGGGTCCAGCCTTCAATGGGCTGTCGATGGTTGCGATTATTCCTTGGTTCATTCTGTTCTTCGTTGCACAGAATGCTGCCAAAAAAGGCAATAACGGCACCGCCTTGCCGTTGATGGCTGCCTTTAGTTTGCTTACGGGCTTCACGCTCACCGGTCTGGTGGTGCAAGCCGTAGCGGTTGCCGGTGTGGCTTCGATTGGCATCGCTGCCCTGGCGACGGGCCTCACTTTTGCGATTGCTTCCGTCGTTGGTCGGCGCATGAGCGACAGCGTGGGTCAAGCGCTCACGGCAGTGGTGGGTTTTGGCTTGATTGGTCTGTTGATCGCCATGGTCGGCATCTTCGTTGCCGGTTTCTTCATCCCTGGGATCTTTGCAGCCACCAATCTTGCGATTGCAGGATTTGGAACCGTGTTGTTTGTGGGAATGGCATTCGTGGACTTCTACACGATGCCTCGCACCTATCGCGATGATCAATACCTCGCAGGTGCGTTGGGAATGTATCTCACCTATATCAATCTGTTCATCTTCATCTTGCGCTTGATCATTGCCCTTCAGGGTGGTGGTCGTCGCGATTGATGTGCTTTAGCTGGAAACGCTTAGTTTCAACTTGTTTTTTGATCCCGGCTGATGCCGGGATTTTTTATGGACAGTTTGTGTCGACCTTTGAGCAATCAACGGCTCCGATTCATTTCAGTCCAACACTGAAGAAGTGTTCAATCCTTCAGCTACAGGCTCGGTGCCAGATGCTTTGGTTTTGGGGATGCAAATGTCTCTTGTGTTCTGAGTTGAAAATGAGAACTAGTCCGCTACAGCTTCAATCGCTCGTGCAATCGCTGTTTTCTGGTTTGCGTCGTATCCCCAGCGATCCAGAAAGGCCACATCGCTGCCTTGATTGTTGCTTGCTGCTGCCAATAAGGTTTCTAAACGTGCTTTAACGCTGTGGGGTTCGAGTTGGCGCAGCAACTCGGTGCAGCGCAGGTTCACCCGCTCTGAACCTGCAGCTTGCATGTCATCCGATTGCTGGCGGTGGTGCACCACCATCGCTGCGCTCATTGCCAGATTGCGAGCGGTGAGGTCCACAACTCCTTCACCGCAGGAACGCAGTTTGCCCACAAGGGCTTCAGGCAATCGATCCATCAGGGCACTGTCGCCAGCCAGGCTGATCACAAAAAAGCCTCGCGCTCCATCGCGACTTGCCACAAGCTCCCCGACGCGATCAGCAATCACTTCGTCACTGATTTCTTCTTGATCCCATTGCTGGAGCCAGACAGCGGCGATCTCCATCGCCTGTTGGAAACTGGGCGCTTGCACGGAATCAGAACTTGGCGGTTCGGTTTCTGACGGAACAGTGGTGTCCTGATCTGCCATGGCGCGGGGGGTGTAGGAATGCCAGCAGATTAGGAAGACAAGGCTTGATTGGGCTTCCTCAGCTGTTGTTTGCGACACCCTTTTTTGAGATAAGCCTGACCAAAGTGAGCACAGCCAGCCGGTGAAGAGTGGAAGCTCAACAAGGTCATGATTTGCATCTAAAGCTGCCGGCTGGGCATTGGCAGGCTTTGCTGCGTCATTGCGAGCAAAGCGGAGAGACGCAAGGCGCCGTGGTTCGCAAAGCGTTGGCGGATTACCTCGATCTCGACCATCACACCCTTTGGCAGCTTTCCACTTCCACCGCCGTTGTGGAAGGGGTTTTTGGGGGCGCCCTGCAGGTGAAAGACCTCATCGACCATGGCGACTTTGGTCTTGGCACCTTTGAACAACTCGATGGTGAAGGGATTCTTCTGGATGGGGTCTGTTGGCAGGCGAGGGCCGATGGCAGCTTGATCAAGGCGCCGCCTGATGAGGCCATCCCTTTTTGGGTAGCCACCCATTTTCAGGCTGAGCGTCAGATCAGCGTGACTGACATTGGCAGCATTGAGGATCTTGGTGCGCGAATCGACCCGCTTCGGCCTGGAGCAAACTTGTTCGTGGCGATCAAGATCAAAGGGCTGTTTGAACAGGTGGAGATGCGAACGGTGTCGAGGGTGCCTGAAGGTGTGGGCTTGCTCGAGGCTTCAGCCAACCAAGCCATGGTTTGCATCGAGAAAGAGCCTGGAACTTTGGTGGGGTTTTGGAGCCCTGCGCACACCACCAGCTTGAACATCCCTGGTTATCACTTTCACTTTCTTTCGGACGATCACCGCAGCGGCGGTCATGTCCTGGATCTCACGGCGGATTCTTTGGAGATTGAACTGGACTTTCAATCGAATCTCAGGCTGGCCCTTCCAGAAACCAAGCAGTTTCTCGAGGCTGATCTTTCCAATGACATCAGCGAGCAACTCCACAGGGCGGAAACCAAAGCCCAGGACTGAGTCGGCGACAGCGCACACTTAAAGGATGGTTGAGTCTTCGTTTCGTTCGTTCACAAGCAATACGCCTGAGGGATTTCGCTCTGGTTTTGTGGCGCTGATTGGTCGCCCCAACGTGGGCAAGTCCACGTTGGTGAATCAGCTCATCGGCGACAAGATTGCGATCACGTCGCCCGTGGCCCAAACCACTCGCAATCGGCTGCGCGCAATCCTCACCACCGACGAGGCCCAGCTGATTCTGGTGGATACGCCCGGCATCCATAAGCCCCATCACCTATTAGGGGAGCGGCTGGTTCGGAGTGCCCGATCAGCGATTGGGGAGGTGGATCAGGTGCTGCTGTTGCTTGAGGGATGCGAAGCCCCAGGACGGGGTGATGCCTTCATCGTGCAATTGCTGCGTCAGCAACCTTTGCCAGTGCAGGTGCTGCTCAATAAGTGGGATCTGGTGCCTATGGAGAAGAAGGATGCAGCCGCTGCGGCCTACCGAGAGCTTCTGGGTGAGACCGATTGGCCAGTGCATCGCTGTAGTGCCCTGAGCGGTGATGGCTGCCCCGAATTAGTGAAAGCGATTAGTGCGTTGATGCCCGAGGGACCGCAGCTCTATCCATCGGACATGGTGAGCGATCAACCCGAACGCTTGCTGATGGGAGAACTGATCCGCGAACAGGTGTTGCTCAATACGCGCGAAGAGGTACCCCACAGCGTTGCGGTGAGCATCGATCGCATTGAGGAGATGCCCGCGAAGGGCAAGAGCAATGGGCGCACGGCGGTGTTGGCAACGGTGCTGGTGGAGCGCAAAAGCCAGAAGGGAATCTTGATTGGCAAAGGGGGGGCCATGCTCAAAACGATCGGCCAGGGCGCACGTCTGCAGATGCAGACCTTGATCGATGGTCCGGTGTATCTCGAGCTGTTCGTGAAGGTGGTTCCCGATTGGCGCAGCAAGCCGGCCCGACTCGCGGAGTTGGGCTATGTGGGCGATTAAAGAGTGGATACCGCGCCTGCGAAGATGCAAGACATGAGCGATCAAACTGCGTTCCCTCCGTCTGATCTCGACGGTTTTCTTGCCCTTTGCGTGGGCCGTTGGATGAGCTTGCGTAGCCGCTTCCTGATCAATGCATCGGAGCAGGAGTGGCATAGCAGTGAACGGGGCGAGGTTGAGGTGTCGGCTTCCGTTGCCGCTGGGGTGCCCTGTTTGGACGTCACTCCCGCGGAGGGGGACAAGAGCACCCTGGCGTTTCAAGCCGATGGATCTCTTGCGATTCACGCAGGCGGCACTGAGCAGACCGGGCGTTGGCAGTTGCTTGCTGATTCCAGCCTCGAGCTTTCTTTGCAAGCCGGAAATGGTGACCAGGTGCTGGAGCGTATTTGGTTCACCAAACCCAACCTGCGCTTGCGCAGTACCACGGCGGTTGGTGAGGATGGACAGCCCAGGCAGGGCAGTTTCTGCTCGGAAATCAGGCGCGTCAGTCGTCCGCAGAGCTGAGATCTGATGGCTGCCTATCGCCTCGATGTGATCAGCCTGGCGCCGCAGGCCTTTGCGCCATTGCTTGAACTTGGGGTGATTGGTCGTGCCTTTGGAGCTGGGATTGCGGCACTGCACCTTCACAATCCTCGCGATCACGCCATCGACCGTCATCGCAAGGTGGACGATGTGCCTTATGGAGGTGGGGCCGGCATGGTGCTGAAGCCGGAACCGGTGTTTGCGGCTTTTGAGTCGGTACCGGTTTGCTCACGACGGCGTGTGCTGTTGATGTCGCCCCAGGGACAACCCCTGCGGCAGGTTGATTTCCAGCGCTGGTCGAAGGAGTACGACCAGTTGGTATTTCTGTGCGGTCACTATGAGGGTTTTGATGAACGCATCCGTTCACTGGCCGATGAGGAAGTGTCCATGGGGGACTTCGTGCTCACTGGCGGTGAACTTCCGGCAATGACAATCATCAATGGTGTGGTGCGCTTGCTGCCAGGCACGGTGGGCACACCGGAATCCTTAGTGGAAGAAAGTCATAGCGATCTTTTGCTGGAGCATTCGCACTACACGCGCCCGGCGGATTTCCGCGGCATGGCCGTGCCCGATGTGCTGCGCAGTGGGGACCATGGTGCTGTGGCTCTTTGGCGGCAGCAGCAGCGTGAGCAGCGCACCTTGGAACGCCGGCCAGATCTATGGAATCGTTGGCAGCAGATGCATCATCCAACAAACAATCCACCTCAAGCGGACTGATCCTGGTGACATCAGTCTTCCCGGTCAAGATCATCTGACCATTCCTGTGTTGGTGGAGCCACGAGAAGAATGTCGGCATCCTTGTTGTTCATTTGAATCACAAGTATTTTTTTGGGATTGGTGTTGAATCCCTTTCTTGCTGTGTTGATGGCATCAACAAGATCGTCGACGGTTGCATAGCAATCACGTGCAATATCATGTTTTGCTTCGTTGTATAGGGCGAGGAACTCCTCTGCCTCCTGATCTATGGCTTCAAGCATTGCCTGCATGGCTTTTTCTGGGCCAACTTTTTTAGCAAGACTCATGTAGCGCTTCATTTGTGGTGTTGCTAATGCCGTGGATACTCTTAGGTGGTTTGTGAGGTTGGATAATGTTGTTTCCATTAACTCACCCCTTTGGTCGATCACGATGCATGGAGCGGTGAGATCAAAGGCGATCATGCCTTGTAGCTTTTGCCAGTGGCGCTCAATCTCACTCCAGTTTTTTTTCATGTTTATAGTTGATTTAGCTTTTTACATTTGGCATCTGACTGATGCCAAATGTAACCGCGATTCACTTGGGGATAGTGAACTCACTGGTTGAAAACGTGTCGCCAGTATCGAAAGCTAATGTGAATGATTCGTCGATGGCGGTGTGGAGAATTCATTCCTCCATGGGCTGAGCCCAATGACCCTGGGCACACCGATCAAGACCTGCTCCTCCCGATCATCGCTTTGGGATGGAGATCAACCGACGCCTTAGCGCTGAGGCACGCCATTCCTAATTTCGGTGGTTTTTGCTGTGATGGCAATGCGCCTTTAC
>ERZ802822.922-NODE-922-length-19565-cov-14.069633_pt1 | contig 19565 bp, 17 predicted proteins | sample MGYA00345649_ERZ802822 | MGnify/ENA primary metagenome ERZ802822 (study PRJEB30503, sample SAMEA104212359) | marine metagenome | biome: Westerlies Biome; feature: [SRF] surface water layer (ENVO:00010504) within the epipelagic zone...; material: water...
TTATTTTAGCACAGATAATTTCAATTATTATGAAAATATTAAAACTATTCTTAAAAAATTTACTAAAATAAAGGCTAAAAAAGTAAAAAAAATTGTAACAATTAAAACTAAATACTATTTAAAAGCAGAGAGAAAAGGTAATACAATAAACTCTCTTGTCTTTTCTAATAATTAATTATCAATCTTATTTAATCTTTCTTTTAATTTTATAGGTAAATTATTAAACCATTTATTTTCACCGCCAGATTTGGGTAATATTTCACCATATTCTATCATTTGGCTGGGTTTTAAATCTAATATATACACCCAAATATTGTCTTTTTTTAATCTAGTATTCTTTCTAATCACTTCTCTTATACCTGTTATTAATTTATTTTTAATTTTGGCAGTCCTACCTGATCTTATATGGCCGTATATAAATATTTCCGGTGTTGAAACCTTTTTACCACCCATAAAGTGATTTCCTTTTTTAGTATCGTTAAAAATTACTTGTGCAAAATATTTATTTGCCCCAGTAGCTTCATTATGAACTTTTGTAATTTTTTTTGCTAATGAGTTTTCAACACATTCTAGTACAATTGAAAATACCCCTGAAGATTCTAAAAGTTTTGCGTCTCTTAAAATTTTATTTCTTTCGTTTATTTTTTTACCCTTAAAAGTAAATTTTTTTGCAGTTTGAGGCAAAATGCCCAAATGACCCATAACTGGAATCTTATTCTTAATTAAAAAGTTTGTGTCTTCTTAAAGTCTTCAACAAGAGATTTGAACTGAGCTTCAATGTCATCGTTCCAGTCGCCTGTAGAATTAATTTGTTCCTCAAGATCACCTTTTTCAGAAGTTAAATACCCATGCAGTGCTTTTTCAAAATCAAGAATCTTTTCAACTTCAACGTCAGCCATGTATCCTCTGTCAGCAGCAAACAAGCTTATCGCCTGCTGCGCTACACTCATTGGTGCATATTGCTTTTGTTTTAAAAGCTCAGTAAAAGCTTTACCGCTTGCGAGCTGTTGTTTTGTAGCGTCATCTAGGTCGGATGCAAACTGTGAAAAGGCAGCTAACTCTCGATATTGAGCTAGTGCTGTTCTTACTCCACCTGCTAATTTTTTCATTATTTTTGTCTGAGCTGAGCCACCAACTCTGGATACAGATAGACCTGGGTTAATAGCAGGTCTTACGCCTGAATTAAATAATTCAGTTTCTAAATATATTTGCCCATCGGTTATCGAGATTACATTCGTAGGTACAAAAGCAGAAACGTCACCAGCAAGTGTTTCAATAATTGGCAAAGCTGTTAAAGATCCTGTTTTCCCTTTAACTTTGCCATCAGTAACTTGTTCAACATAATCTGCGTTCACTCTTGCAGCTCTTTCAAGCAACCTTGAGTGAAGATAAAAAACATCACCAGGATAGGCCTCTCTGCCAGGAGGTCTCTTTAACAAAAGTGATACTTGTCTGTATGCAACCGCTTGCTTGGAAAGATCATCATAAACAATTAATGCATCTTCTCCTTTATCCCTGAAATACTCGCCCATTGTGCAGCCTGAATATGCTGAGAGGTATTGCATTGGTGCAGGATCTGCAGCTGTCGCTGATACAACAATTGTATGTTCCATTGCCCCATATTCTTCTAGCTTTCTAACAACACTAGCAACTGTGGATTGTTTTTGACCGATGGCAACATAAATACATTTTATTCCAGTGCCTTTTTGGTTAATGATTGCGTCGATGGCAACAGCGGTTTTTCCTGTTTGTCTATCTCCAATTATTAGCTCTCTCTGTCCTCTTCCAATTGGTACCATTGCATCAACAGCCTTTAAGCCAATTTGAACAGGCTGGTCGACACTTTGACGAGCTATAACGCCAGGCGCAACAACTTCCACTGGTGCATTATTTTCTGCTTTTATTTCTCCTTTTCCATCTATTGGCGTACCAAGAGTATTGACTACCCTACCCAACAAGGCCTCTCCAACAGGAACCTCTAAAACCTTACCAGTACAAACTGCCTTTTGACCCTCAACGATTTCAAGATAATCTCCAAGAACCACAGCTCCAACTGAGTCTTGTTCTAAGTTAAGCGCCATACCTTTTGTTCCGTTTTCAAATTCTATAACTTCGCCATACATAACATCTCCCATGCCATGTATTCTCACAATACCGTCCGACACACTTACAACAATGCCTTCGTTCTTTCTTTCTGCAGAAAGGTCAAGACCAGCTATTTTTTCTTTTAATACGCTGGAAATTTCTGATGGATTTAATTGACTCATTTTTTCACCTTAAAAATTTAATTGGTTTACAAGTTTATTAACCTTTCCTCTTATAGAAAGGTCTAGTGTTTCATCTCCTATCTTTATAGATAGGCCGCCCATCATTTTTGGGTCTTTTGAAAAATATATTTTGGCATCCTTGCCATAAGTTGATTTTAATTTTTGTTCTATGTTTTCTTTAGCATCTTGACTGGGATCATCAGCAACAAAAACTTCAATTGATTTTTGATTGTTATGTTTTTCTAACAAGCCTTGATAGATGGTATAAATAGATTCAAGTAAATTTAATCGTTTGTTTTCGGCTAATATTTCTAGGAGTTTTTGTGACGTTTTTGAAATATTTTCTTCAAACAAATTAACAAGAATATCTACAACCTCTTGTCTTGATAAAACAGGATTTTCTATAGTATTAATAACACCCTCTGATTTAGAGACAGCGGCCATGGTTTTTAGCTCATTTGCCATTTCCTCTAATCTGTTTGACTCATTTGCAGAAGCAAAAAGTGCTTTTGCATATGGTCTAGCTAGGGGTGTTAGTTCAATCATTTTCTATAGTTCCTCGGCTGCTTTTTTGAGAATTTCTTCGTGTTTTTCTTTAGAAATTTCATCGCCAAGAATTTTTTGAGTTGTATCAATAATAATGTCAGACATTTGCTGTCGTAACTCTTCTTTGGCTTTATTGGTTTCATTCTCAATTGCCGTGGATGCTGAAGCCATTATTTTTTCAGCTTCGGCCTCTGCTTTTGCTGAAGCATCGCCAACTATCTGAGATGCCCTAGCGTTGGCTTTTTCAAGAATCTCAGCCGCATCAGATTTTGCTTGATTTAGTTCCTTATCAAAAGCTAATTTAGCCTCCTCTAATGAATCATCCGCTTTTTTTGCAGCCTCAAGACCGTCGGATATCTTTTTTTCTCTTTCTTGCATAACAGCTAATATTGGAGGATAAATATATCTCCAACATATGGCTACGAAAACAATCATGACAACTGCTTGAGCAAGTAAGGTTGCGTTTATGTTCATATTTCTCTTTTAACTAACTATTTTAAAGAGCAAACAACATGTACATACCAAGACCAACTCCAATCATAGGCACCGCATCGGTTAAGCCCATCATTAAAAAGAATCGACCTTGAAGAAATGGTGCCAGCTCAGGCTGTCTTGCTATTCCCTCAATAAATTTACTACCAAGAACGCCCACTCCTATTCCAGCTCCAATTGCTGAAAGACCCATGGTAATTCCTGCTGCTAATACTTCTATACCTTCCATTTTTTTCTCCTATAAGTTGAGGGCTAATGCTCCTCTGTTTCATGTGCCATCGCTAAATATGCGATAGTCAACGCCATAAATATAAATGCCTGCAACGCCACAATTAATATGTGGAAAAGCGCCCAAACCAAATGCAAGCCAATGCCAAGCACACCAATTGGAATGCTGCTAAAAAATAACATTAATGCAATCAAAATAAAGATCATTTCACCAGCGTAAAGGTTTCCAAAAAGTCTTAAGCCTAGAGATATTGGTTTCGCTATAAAATTAACCATTTCTAAAACAAAATTAACAGGTATTAACCATTTTCCAAAAGGATGGAGCGTCAATTCAGCTATAAAGTTTTTAAACCCTTTAACAGTAATGCTGTAGTAAATGGTTAAGATAAATACAGCAAAGGCCATTCCCAGAGTAATATTTGGGTCTGTGGTTGGAACAACTTTAAAATAAAATGAATCAGGGCTTGTTATCCAATCAACGCCGCCGCCATCCGCTCCGCCAGAACCTGCAACCGCATATGCAATATGCCCAGCCAGGACTGGCAAGAAGTCAACGGGCACCAAGTCCATTAAATTCATTAATAAAATCCAAACAAAAACTGTGAGCGCCAAAGGTGCTATAAGCGTATTTTTAATTGAGCCAAACAATGACTGAACATTGTCCTCTACAAACTCTATACACATTTCAACAAAGTTTTGGACTCCACTTGGGGCAGAGTTAGAGTTCATATCTTTTGGCATAGCCATTTTAAAAACGCCTATAAAAACAGCTCCCAAAAGAACTGACCAAAACAGAGAATCAACATGGAACGCCCAAAACCCCATCTTATCCACCATGTATGGGTCACAAGTCCAAAAAGCATTATAAATACCAGCATCTTCATCAATGCCAACTTTTCCACATGTGAGGTTTGTAAGATGGTGATTAATGTATGACTCAGTTGTCATTGTGCCTTCAGCCATTAGATTGAAGCCTCTTTTTTCAAAAACATTGTTGGGTTTAAGACTGTATTAATAAAAATAAAGCAAAGCATGGCGCTAATAAAAGCACTTTGCATGAACGTTGCTGTGAGATATAAAAAAAATACAAACAAAGCCCATTTTATAGACCAGTTATAAGCAGCATTAATTCCATAGTCATTGATTTTTGCGCCTATAAAATAAGCGATGGATATGGATATAAAATAAATTACAGGCAATATAAAGAACATTGGGTTTTGAGTACTACCAACAACTAACAAAACCAAAGCAGTAATACCTAACAATGATTTGTTATTAAAAAGTGTGTTTTTGAGGCTTTTCAAAAGATCGGTTTTTTTCTTAATTAATTGCGGTGAATTATAGAAATTTATGGTCTTATAAACAAGGTGTTTTCTGTTTAATTTGAAAGTTTTTTACGGTTTAGTTTTTTAGTTTTGAAATGATTGTCTCTAGCTCGCCGGAGGTGTTGTATGTTATGACTACCTTTCCAGCTTTTTTGTTTTTTGCTTCTATTTCCACTTTATGGCCAAACCCCTCTGACATTTCCTCTTCTACATTCAATAAGTCGGTGTCTTTGGTTTTTTTTATATTTTTTGAGCTTGCTTTTTTTGACCCAGATAAGCCGCTTAACTCTTTAACACTTAGTTTGTTTTTTATGATGTTGTTTGCTGCTCTTTCAGCATCTTCTGTACTCATTGCAACCAAAAGTTTTGCATGCCCCTTTTCAATCTGGCCGGTTGAAAGCATGTCTAGAACCTTTGGTGATAGGTTGAGCAATCTTATGGAGTTTGCGATGGTGCTTCTAGCTTTGCCTGTAGATGAGGCAACCTCGTCTTGGGTTAGGCCAAACTCTCTTTTTAACCTGTCATAACCACGAGCCTCTTCAACTGCGTTTAAATCCTCCCTTTGAAGATTTTCGATAAGGGCTGATTCAAGGGCGTCTTGATCTTTTTTTTGGTCAATAAGGCAGGGTATTGTTGTTAGTCCAGCTTTTTTTGAGGCTCTCAACCTTCTTTCTCCAGCTATAACTTCGTATTTATTTAAACCCATTTCTCTTACAAGAATTGGGGAGATGACTCCATGGTTTTTGATAGATACTGTAAGCTCTAATAGTTTGCCCTCGTCAAAGTTTGATCTTGGCTGAAACCTTCCAGCGCTAATGTTTTCAATTGAAACCTCTTTTACGGTTTTTTGGTTTACTTCTTTGTTTGAGCCTAAAAGAGCGTCTAGACCTCTGTTTAAAATTTTGTTTTCATCAGACATATTCAACCTTCCTGATTAGCTCACCAGCAAGAGCAAGATAGGCTTTTGCTCCATATGATGTTGGCATATATTTTACGCCAGAAACCCCATGACTTGGTGCTTCGGCTAGTTTTATATTTCTTGGTATTAGGGTGTTAAAAACTAGGCTAGAAAAATGGCTTTCTAACTCATCAGAAACCTCTTTTGCAAGGTTATTCCTCATGTCAACCATGGTTCTTATTATCCCCAGAACCCTATTCGATGTTAGGTTTTTGTCTGAAAGAGTTTTTATTGTTTGCATTAGACCTGTCACACCCTCTAGTGAATAATATTCGCACTGAAGTGGTATAAGTGTTCCAGACGCAGCAAATAAAGCTTCTATTGTTAATTGGTTTAATGTTGGGGGAGTATCAATTATTGTGTAGTCGTATTTTTTTTCTATATTTTCAATTTCTTTTGATAAAAAATTCTGTTTTTGTGAGTCCCTTATTCCCACCTCTAAGGCAATAAGATCTTGCCCACCAGGAATTACATCATAATTATCAGGTGTTTTGTAGATACAGTCATTAATGTTTTTTTCTTCAAAAAAGAGGTTGAAAAGAGTGTTTGGATTCTCTTTTTTTATTCCGGTTGCCGTGGTTGCGTTACCTTGGGGGTCAAGGTCTATTAATAAAACCTCTCTTTTTGTAGCGGAAAGGCTTGATGCGAGATTAACTGCGGTTGTTGTTTTTCCAACCCCACCTTTTTGGTTGGCTATTGCTATAACCTTATTCATTTTTTGTTATTTGCACTATATGTCTTTCATATTTTTTGTTCTCTAGTTCGATTATTTCATACTTATAATTGTTTGTGTTTATTGCTGTTATTTCTTCTTCTATTTTTTCAGCCCTTCCTTTAAGTAGAAGGTATCTGCCGTTTTCTTTAAGGTTGTTTTTTGTTAGGTCTAAGATGTTTTTTGTAGATGAAAAGGCTCTTGCTGTTATTACAGAATACTTTTCAAGAGAGTTTTTTTGGCTTATTGTTGTTTTTAAAACCTTTGTGTTTTTTAGTTTTAGCGCATCCTTTGTTTTGTTTAAAAAGTAGCACTTTTTTTGGCTCTTTTCTAACAAGTGAATTTCGCTATCGGGCTTTAGGATTGCAAGGACTATTCCGGGAAAGCCTCCCCCAGAACCAAGGTCTAGAATTTTTTCTTTAGTTTTTATTTTTTTTACCAATGGCAGGCAGTCGAGGATATCTTTCTCAAGCACCTCTTCTTTGTTTGCTCTAATAAAAATATTGTGTTTTAGGTTGAAGGTTAAGGCCTCGTTTATGAACTGGTTTATTAGCTCCTCTTCTTTACTGGAAAGCTCTTTATGCATTGACCTTTTTTATTTCTATTTTTTTAATGTTGATTAAAATTAGGTTTATAGCAGCAGGCGTTACTCCCTCTATTTGTGAAGCAGATCCGATTGTTTCTGGCTTTGACTGTGTTAACTTTTCAACAACCTCGTTAGATAGGCCGCTAATATTTTTATAGTCGATATCATCAGGGATTTTTTTGTTGTTTTGTTTTTTGTTTTTGTTGATTTCTCTTTTTTGTTTATCTATATACCCCTTATATTTGATCTCAACCGAGGCCCTTTTAAGAAGATTTTGTTCTTTTTCCTTAAGATCTATAAGCTTGTTTTCATCAACATCAGGTCTTGCGAGTATACATGCAAGGCTTCTTTTTTCTTCGAGATTGACTGTCTCGTTTTTTTTGTTTAGAAATGTTTTTGTCTTTGTTTTTTCTAAAACATTTGCTACAAATTCTTTATATTGATTTTCTTTTTTTAAGAAGTCTTGGTGTCTTCTGTCGGTTATTAGCCCCAATTGGTGCGCTTTTGATAAAAGTCTTTGCTCTGCGTTGTTCTGAGACAGTAAAAGCCTGTGCTCAGCTCTGCTTGTGAACATTCTGTATGGTTCTGTTATTCCGTGTGTTGTCAGGTCGTCTGTTAAAACACCTATATAAGCCTCGTCCCTATTAAGCACAAACGGTTCTTTGTTTTGTATTGATAGTGTTGCATTTATTCCAGCAACCAACCCCTGTGCTGCTGCTTCTTCGTAGCCTGTTGTCCCGTTTATTTGTCCTGCTAAATAAAAGTCTTTTAAAAAAGTTGTTTCTAGTGTTTTTTTGTTGGTTCTTGGGTCTATAAAATCATATTCAACAGCATATCCGTATTCTGTTATTTCTGCCTCCTCCATTCCCTTGATGGAGGTTATAAAATCTTTTTGGGTTTTTTTTGGGAGACTTGTTGAGATGCCGTTTGGATAAACAAGATCAACGCCTATGCCCTCCGGCTCTATAAATATTTGATGGCTGTCTTTGGATGCGAATTTAAAAACCTTGTCTTCTATAGACGGGCAATATCTCGGCCCGATTCCAGATATATTTCCAGAATACATAGCCGAGAGATGGGTGTTGTCTGCAATTATTTTGTGGGTTTTTTTATTGGTTCTTGCCATATAACAAGATAGTTGTTTTTGGTGATCTTTAACCTTGCGAGTCAAGGACATAAAGGGTGTAGGAATTTCACCTGGCTGTTCTTCCATAACAGAAAGATCCAAGCTGGACATTTTTATTCTTGCTGGTGTTCCGGTTTTGAGTCTTCCCATTGGAAGTTTTAGGCTATAAAGTTTTTTAGATAAAGGAATTGCTGAGTCATCACCAACCCTTCCACCTTTGGTCACCTCTGTTCCTGTATACATCAAGCCATTTAAAAAAGTGCCTGTGGTTAAGATTGTTTTTTTAGCTAACACCTCATCATCGTTAGCTACCACTCCTTTAACAAACCCCTTATCAATAATTAGATCTGTTACCTCGGCCTCGATAATTACAATGTTTGTTTTATTTAAAATTTCCTGAACAGCCTCTTTATAAAGTTTTCTATCGCATTGAACCCTAAGAGCTTGAACAGCATCTCCTTTTCTGGTGTTAAGTGTTCTATATTGGATCCCTGACATATCTGTTGCAAGAGGCATAACTCCTCCCATAGAGTCTATCTCTCTAACAATATGTGTTTTACCAAGACCTCCAATTGCTGGATTGCATGACATCTGACCAATTTTGTTTTTTTCAAAAGTAACTAAAGCGCATGACATGCCAAGCCTGTATGCAGCATGAGCTGCTTCTACGCCTGCGTGCCCACCACCCACAACTACAACATCAAATTTATCCATATACTTATTAAAACTAATAATATCTATATTATATACTTATTGTTATTTCTATTAAGGCAAGTCTTTTTTGTTAATAACCCATAACAACGCCCCAAAAAACAAAGAAAAACAACAATGATAAGTTATGTTTAACCCTGTTAAAGGAGGCACCAAAAAACACATAAAAACCTGTTGATAAAAAAAGAAGTTAAAATTTAAACACAGATTAATAACAACTTATTTACCAATACAAAAACTACTAAAAATATCTCCCAACAAAGAATCTGAAGTTTTAACACCAACAATCGCATCTAATGATTTTCTGGCTAGCTTTAAATCTTCTGCAACCAACTCCAAGCCCTCAACATTTTCTATTTTTATAACAGCGTCCTTTAAACTCTCTAACGACGAGTTGAACAAAGATATATGACGATCTCGAACCATATAACTATAATCGCTTTGTTCGCCGACTTTAAACGCATCAGCAAGAACATCTTTTAACGCACCAAAACCCTCCCCGGTTTTTGCTGACACCAAACAATCAAAAACATCGGCAGCAGGCTCACCGAGATCTAATTTGTTATAAACCTTTATATACTTTTTACTATGTACAAGGTTTGAAAATCTTTTCATCTCATCCTTATTAAAAGAATCAAAAACACCAACAACAACATCAGCACTATTTATTTGATCAAGAGCTAAGCTTATTCCTCTAGACTCTATCTCGTCTTCTGTGTTCCTTATTCCAGCAGAGTCTGACAGGGAAAAAGAGGCGTTGTTATAAAATAACTCAGACTCTACAAGATCTCTTGTTGTTCCAGCAACATTTGAAACCAAGGCTCTCTCGAAACCCAAAAGCCTATTAAACACAGACGACTTTCCAGAATTAACAGGACCAATAAAAAGAACTTTATTTTTAATAGAGTAATTTTTTTTACTAACACAGCCACCAACAAAAGAAGAGAAATCCTCAATGGTTGTTTTTAAATTATTTATCAAAGAAGGGTCTAAAAAGTCTTCTCCCTCGTCTGAAAAATCTATCTCACCTTCAACGCGCACCCTGTGGAAATCTATTGTGTCTGAAAAACCGACAACCCTTTCTGTAAAAGACCCAGACAAAGAGCTTGACGATAAATAAACACCCTCCGCACTTGAGCTGTCTATCACATCAACAACAGACTCTGCTTCGTTTAAACTAATTTTATTGTTTAAGAAGGCCCTTTTTGTAAACTCGCCAGGAGCGGCTTCTTCAAAACCAACATCCTTAAAAACATCAACAATAAGAGCCATCACACCCAGGCCTCCGTGTGCATAAATCTCAAAAGAATCCTCACCGGTATAGCTTTCAGGACCTTTAAAAAAAACCATACCAACCTTATCAACAAGACCCCCGTCTTTGTTTAGGAGCGTTTTTAAATAGAAGGTTCTTGGTTTATTTGGCGAGGATCCTGTAAGGGCCTTTATCTTTTCAAGGCATCCAGAACCAGAAACCCTAAAAATACAGATAGCAGATTTTGCAGGAGGTGTAGCAAGAGCAAAAACAATTGACATAAGGCTTAAGAGCCCCCAGACCCCACATCACCCAAGACACCAGTTTTTTTATAAAGGTACCTTTGTTGACCTAAAGAAAAACCAGAGTTAACAACCGAGTACAAACAAAGACCAGCGGGAAATATAAAAAAGAAAATAGAAAAGACAACCGGCATATATTTCATAACTTGTGCTTGTGTAGGGTCTGATGTTGGCGGCGCCGGACTAAGTTTTTGAGTAGAAACCATAACCAAACCAAATAAAACAGGCAAGATGAACAAAGGATCGGGAATGGAGAGGTCAGATATCCAATAAAAAGACGCATGTCTTAGCTCGACCATCTCCCTCAGCGCAAAAAAGAAACCGATAAAAAACGGCATTTGAGCCAAGACTGGAAGGCATCCACCCAAAGGGTTAACCCCCTCTTTCTTATATAAAGCCATTACCTCTGCGCTTGCTTTTTGCCTATCGTTCTTGTGTCTGTCTTGGATATCTTTCATCATTGGCCCAACCTTCCGCATTCCAGCCATAGAAGCAAAACCCTTGGCGGTAACAGGAAACAAAGCCAATTTCAAAATTAGAGTAAAAATTATAATAGACAAAGCCCAGCTATTAACATACTCATTAATAAGATCCAAAAACCAAACCATTGGTTGAGATATAAACCAAAACCAACCCATATCAATTGATAGCTCTAAATTATCGGCCCTTTGAGCAAGATCTTTCCTGATTTTTGGACCAATAAAAACTCGGTGTGAGTGAGAGTAAACAAGGTTTGTCGCCTCACCCTTTTCGACCGTATAACCCATTCTATAAGTACCAGAATTAGCGGGTTGAGCAAAATAGTTATAAACATAATCATCAGAACCAATTAAAACTGCAAAGAAATATTTTTGAATAAAAGAAACCCACCCCGACCTTGATAAAACAGAAAAAGGCTCATCTATACTTCTTAATCTTGATGATAAATAAGGGTCTTGATCGCTGCTAATAACAACACCCTGGTAGGAGCTATTATTCATCATACCACCCTCTATAACAGCTGTTTTTAAATCCAAAGACCTGCCCTCTGTTCTATATAGTGAAGCAAAAGGTTTTCCACCAACACCGTTATCTGAACTATCTTTTACAAGCACTTCGTATGTGTTTGGCAAAAAACTAAACTCTTTGGTTAGGTCACCATCTGTGCTTTTAAGAATGACAAAACTATCACCATAATTATCTAAAACATATTTAGATGCTTGGCCAGTGAACCCGGTTTTAAGATAATACTTGAAAGACCCTGTTTCTGATGAACCAAAAACCCTGACCCCCATAGAGCCCTCAACATTTTCTACCCCATACTCTTTTAGACGCGACTCAACAATAGAGCCTGTTTGAATAGCAATCTTCAGCTTTAAAAGGTCATTTTCAAGATAAACATATAAACCGTCGTCTGAAACTTGAGGTTTTAAATTTTCAACTTTAGCTGCTTCAAGGTGATCAACAACAGATTCAGCTCTACTGTCTGACGTCCACTCATAAAAAAGAGCTACAGACAAAATCGCTATCAAACCAAGATAAACTTTTCTTATGTTCATTTATTTATATTCCTTTTTGATACAGTGATTCTACAGCCTTAACAATCTCAACAGAAGCCTCATGATATTTTAATTCACCAAAAGGCTTGTAAACAAGAACAACAAACAACCCTTTGTCAGCTATTAAATTATTTATTTTGAATATTTCTTTAATTTGCCTCTTAATTTTATTTCTATCTACAGCAAGTTTAAAATTTTTTTTGGCGATAGATATCCTTAAAGCTGATGGCTCTGAGGGTAAGTAAAAAAGCCTAATATTTTTAGATGTGTGGAAGTGTTTAGGCAGTTTGGGCTGAAACAAGCCCTAAGCTGATAGAACCTTACGGCCCTTTTTTCTTCTATTGGATAGTATAGCTCTTCCAGCCTTTGTAGCCATTCTTGCTCTAAAGCCATGAGTTCTGCTTCTTTTTAATGTGCTTGGTTGAAATGTTCTTTTCATAATTAACTACCTAAAAAAAATAGTGGCGCATTATAGCCCATTAATTATAAGATTTCATAGTAAATTTAAAAAACATAAAATATTTTTTTATATACAAGTTATCCACAGAAAATTCATTAACTTATCCTGTAGATATCTTGTTAGTTTTTTAATAGACTAGTTATCTATTAGGAGGACTTAGGATTGGAATTTTGGAATAAATGCTCAGAAAAGCTAGAAAACATGCTCTCGCAGGACGATTTTAACACCTGGATAAGGCCTTTGAAAGGAAATTTAAACAAAAACACCTTAGAGCTTGTTGCCCCTAACGATTTTATTTTAACGTACGTAGAAACAAATCTTTCAAATGAGATCATGGGAATGGTTAAATCCCAGTCAAAAAAAGACATAAGTCTAGTTTTTAAAACCCATACAAAAGAAACATTTGTTGACAAGTATAAAAATGATACCAAATCAGAAGATACAAAACTTGTTCCATCTTATGTTTTTGAAACCTTTGTAGAGGGTAAATCTAACCACGTTGCTCTAGCCGCATCTAAACAGGTTGCCTCTAACCCAAAAGGAGATTACAACCCATTATTTATATATGGTGGTGTTGGTTTGGGTAAAACACATTTAATGCATGCTGTTGGCAACGAAATATTAAGAAACGAACCTGGAAAAAGAATCGTTTATGTTCATTCAGAAAAATTTGTTTCCGACATGGTTAAAGCGCTTCAACTCGGTGCAATGAATGAGTTTAAATCCTTTTATAGAAATGCAGACGCGTTATTAATTGATGATATTCAATTCTTTGCTGGCAAGGAGCAATCCCAAGAAGAATTTTTCCATACTTTTAACGCTTTGTTAGATAGAAACAATCAAATGATACTAACCTGTGATAAATATCCAAAAGAAATAGATGGACTTGAAGAGAGGCTTAAATCAAGACTTGGCTGGGGCTTGCCGGTTATAATAGACCCACCAGAGCTAGAAACAAGAGCTGCTGTTCTTCTTCAAAAAGCATCATCAATGGGTGTAGAAATGCCAAATGATTGCGCCATCTACATTGCCCAAAGAATTCGATCTAACATTAGAGAATTAGAAGGCGCCCTTAAAAGGGTTGTTGCAAATGCTCGATTTACAAACCAACAAATAGACCTTGCCCTGGTAAAAGATGCTCTCAAAGACTTATTTGTCATTTCTGCAAAAATGGTAAGTATTGAGAACATTCAAAAAACTGTTGCAGAGTACTATAACATCAAGCTGTCAGACCTTTTATCTAAAAGAAGAAGCAGATCTATTACCAGACCAAGACAGCTCGCAATGGCTCTTACCAAAGAACTTACAAGGCATAGCTTGCCTGAAATCGGAGAGGCTTTTAATGGTAGAGACCATACGACCGTTCTTCATGCATGTAAGAAAATAACGGAACTCAGAAAAGAAAACCCATCACAAGAAGAAGACTATAGAAACCTAACAAGAGCACTAACAAACTAATAATGGATTTTTATATTACAAAAGAAGAGATAGTAAAATCTCTTAATTCCACCCTTGGTGTTGTTGAAAAAAGACAAACACTTCCTATTCTTGCTAATGTTCTTTTTGAGGTTGATGAATCATCTCTTAGATTAACAGCTACAGACCTGGAGTCAGAAATATCCACAATCTCAACTATTTCAAATTTTAAAAGCGGTGGAAAAATCACAGCACCTGCAAAAAAACTAAGTGAGCTTTGTAGGCTTTTTAAAGACGACTCTGAGATTCATTTCTTTTTAGATGGCGATAATCTTAAAATAGAAACAAGCTCTGGTAAATACAATCTTGCAACTTTGCCGAGTGAAGATTTTCCTGTTTTTGAAAAAGAGGAGGGCGGAAACATAGTAAATATAACAGCCCATAACCTAAAAGCACTGATTGGAAAAACATCATTTGCAATGGGTAATCAAGACTGGAGACATTATTTAAATGGACTATTTTTGTCCGTTGAAGACACTTTAATTACCAGTGTAGCTACTGATGCACACAGGCTTGCCATGGCAACACTTGGACTCAACGAGGGTGTTTCAGACCAAATAACAGGAATTGTTCCTAGAAAATCAATTAATGAAATAGGCAAACTTGTAAATGAAAGTTCAGAAAATATTCTTTTGCAGCTTAGCGCCAACTCAATTAACGTAAATGTTGCAGGAACAACCTTTTCAAGTAAATTAATAGAAGGCAAATTCCCAGATTATGAACAAGTAATACCAACGGGTGAAAGCTCAACACTATCTATAAATAAAAAAAGTCTTTCAGAGAGTCTTAGCAGGGTAAGTGTTCTTTCAAGCGAAAAATTTAGAGGGGTGCGACTAGTAACTTCCGAAAACCTAATAAATATATCAGCAAACAACCCCGAGAAAGAACAGGCAGAGGAGTCTGTTGAGTGTTCTTATAATGGAGAAAACATAGATATAGCCTTCAATGTAAACTACATTCAAGAAATACTTTCGTCTGCTGAGGGTGATCTTATAGAAATGCATTTTTTTGGTTCCGACAAAAGCTGTCTAATAACCAACCCTGGTTCTGAAAGTTTTAAGTATGTCGTAATGCCTCTTTTAATATAGGCTTGACATCGCCTAATACGCCCAGCCTTAAATAAAATGATAAGCGAGCTAAAGCTACATAATTTTAGATGCTTTAACTCATCTACCATAAGTCTCTCCCCTGGAATCAATTTTTTTTATGGAAATAATGGGTCTGGTAAAACTTCAATTTTAGAAGCTATCTATATGTGCTCCAGCGGCAGATCTTTTAAAAGCTCAAATATTCAATCCCTAATATCAACTGATAAAAACTTTTTTAGCATCAATGGCTATGATTCTAATAGGGGTTACACACTATCAATTTCTAAAGAAAAATCTAAATCAATATCAATAAAGATAAATAACACCAAAACAACTACTAGCAATCTAATAAAGGAATTTCCTTCAACAGCTATTCATAACAACACTTTTTCATTTGCAGATGCTTCACCTGATTTTAGAAGAAAAATTTTAGATAGGTCTCTTTTTGTCTCAGATGATAGTTTTTCTGAAATTTGGTTTGGTTTTTATAGGTGCCTTAAACAAAGAAATACTTTGTTAAAAAATAGAGATGTTCAGAATATTGATATATGGAATAAAAAAGTTTCGCAAGAAGCAAAGAATCTTGACTCAAAAAGAACAATTTTTTTCAATCAATCGTTTCTTGAGTTTAAAAAAATACTTACCACCCTTGATAACTGCAAAACCACTGAATACTTGGACAAAATTACTATAGAGTTTTTTTCAGGATGGGATGTTGATCGAAGCCTGTATGATGTTCTTGTGGAGAATGAGCAAAAGGATCTTATAAGAAAATCTACAACAAGAGGTCCCCACAAAGCTGATATTAAAATACTTATTGGTGAAAATGATGCAAAACAAATTCTTTCAAGAGGAGAGCAAAAAATATTATCTATTATATGGTGTTGTGCTCAACATGAGGTACTTAGAAAAGTTCACAACATTGAAGCAACTTTAATAATAGATGACATTAAATCCGAGTTAGATGATGACACATTTAATGTTTTCATAAATCTCCTAGATTTCTTAAATAATCAAATAATTTTTTCCTGTATAGATGATCATTTTAGTAGTAAAATAGTTGATAAATATAATGATTTCAAAAAGTTCCACGTGGAACAATTAAGATAGGAAATATGCCAAAAAAAGCAGAAAAAAATACCTACGACTCATCCAATATTCAAGTACTTAAAGGCCTAGAAGCAGTAAAGAAGAGACCTGGAATGTATATTGGAGATACCGATGACGGTTCGGGATTACACCATATGGTTTTTGAGGTCTTGGACAACTGTATTGATGAGGCTATGGCAGGGCATTGCTCAGACATAAATGTAATAGTTAATAAAGACGGGTCTGTCACTGTAAAAGATAATGGAAGAGGAATACCGGTTGATGTTCATAAGAAAGAAGGCATATCTGCTGCAGAATTAATTCTAACAACCCTTCATTCAGGTGGAAAGTTTGATGATAATAGCTATAAAGTTTCAGGCGGACTTCATGGTGTGGGTGTTTCGGTTGTAAATGCACTTTCCGATAAACTTATATTAAAAGTTTGCAGAGATGGTGGAGAGTATATACAAGAATATGAAAACGGCAGACCAAAAGCTAAGTTAAAAAAAGTAAAAGCTTCAAAAGAAACAGGAACTGAAATAACTTTTTATCCATCAGATACTATTTTTACTTCCATTAATTTTGAAATTGAAAGAATTTATAAAAGAATTCAAGAGTTATCTTTTCTTAATGCGGGAGTTTCTATTAATGTAATTGATGAAAGAACTAACAAGACAAAGAAATTTAAAAATAATGGCGGCCTTTCGAGCTACGTAACACATCTAAAAGGACGCAAGCAACAAGTATCAGAAATATTTGAATGTTCAGCAACGGAAAACGAAGTAGGTGTTGAGATAGCGCTTCAATGGACAGATTCATACTCTGAAAATGTTTTATGTTACACAAATAATATTCCTCAAAAAGATGGCGGCACTCATTTGGCAGGCTTTAGAGGGAGTTTAACAAGAGTATTAAAAGCTTTTATAAAAAAAGAGAATGCCAAAAAAACACCCACAGATCTTTTAGGTGAAGATGTACGTGAAGGTATAACAGCTATTATTTCAGTTAAAGTACCAGATCCTAAATTTTCATCACAAACAAAAGAAAAGTTAGTTTCCTCAGAAGTTGAAAGTGTTGTTAGTACTGTTTTCAGCAAATATTTTAATGAATACTTATTAGAAAATCCAAAAGATGCTATGGCAATTTATGGGAAGGTAGCTGAGGCAGCCCTTGCTAGAGAGGCTGCAAGAAAGGCGCGTGAAATGACTCGCAGAAAAGGTGTTCTAGAGATTGCCGGACTTCCTGGCAAACTAGCAGATTGCCAGGAAAAAGATCCAACGCTTTCAGAAATATATATTGTCGAGGGTGATTCGGCTGGCGGCTCTGCAAAACAAGGTAGAAATAGAAAAAATCAAGCAATCTTACCTCTCAAAGGTAAAATTATTAACGTTGAAAAGGCAAGAATTGATAAGGTCCTTGGCTCACAAGAGGTTGGCACGCTTATTAAAGCTCTGGGTTGTGGAATAGGCAAAGAAGATTTTGATATTGAGAAGCTTAGATACCATAGAATCATAATAATGACCGATGCTGATGTTGATGGTTCTCATATAAGAACTCTTCTTTTAACATTCTTTTACAGACAAATGTTTGAGATTGTAGACAGGGGTCATATATATATTGCCCTTCCACCCTTATATAAAATTACTAAGGGTAAAGAGTTCGTATATGCTTCAGATGAACAGCAAAAAGAAGATGCGGTTAAAGAATTTTCTAAAAATGGAGGAAGAGGCTTAGAAGTTCAAAGATATAAAGGCCTGGGCGAAATGAATCCTGAACAACTTTGGACAACAACAATGGATCCAGAGCATAGAAGAATGATGAGAGTAGATATCAAAGATGTCCAGGATGCTAATGAATCGTTTGAAATTCTTATGGGTGATGAGGTTGAGCCTAGAAGAGAGTTTATTGATGCAAACGCACTATCAATTACTGATTTAGATATTTAATTTATTTCTTCATAGTTATTTTTGACCCAGTTATAAGCGTCATTTGTAATCACCTTGGGATCCCTGCCCAATATTGGCTCTCCAATTCTTAGAACTACCTCGCCAGGACTCTTTATAAACTTTTTGTTTTTCCAATATTTTCCAGAGTTATGACATATAGGTAATACGGGAAAACCGCTCTTGACAGACAGCAGACCGCAACTTCTAGCAAAAGGTTGTATTCCTTTCTCAGGACTTATTCTTGTTCCCTCAGGAAAAAGTATTATTGAGAAACCATTTTTAAGTTTTATAACGCCTTTTTTTATAACTTTTTTTAAGCTGCTCACCCTATTTAATCTATTTAAGGTTATAGGCTTCATGCACCTTAGAGCCCATCCAAATAAGGGTATAAGCAGCAATTCTTTTTTAATTATACTTGTCGAGGGAATAAATAATGTCTGCAAAAAAAATGATTCCCATTGGCCTTGATGGTTAGAAACAACTATACAAGGAGTACTTGGTATATTTTCGATTCCCTCCACTTTCCAGCTGACTCCGCATAAAAATTTTAAAGCATTTAAAACAACTTTAATCCACATGGCACCTAACCACTGAAGACGTTTGGTGGATATAAAGAAATATAAAGATATTATTATTGTTGTTATTGGTATAAGGCTTAAATAAAAAAAAGCATTGAAAATAACACTTCCAATTAATGGCATTTATAAACCATTTACAACCTTGATAAGATATTCGGGAATTTTATCAATCTCCATGCGTTCTTGATTCATAGTATCTCGATCCCTAAGAGTTGCAGTATTCTCTTCAATAGAATCGAAATCTATCGTTATGCACAAAGGTGTTCCTATTTCGTCATGCCTTCTATAACCCTTTCCAATATTACCGGTATTCTCTAAAATAATTCTTCCTAGATTTAGTTTTTGTAGTCTAGATTTCAGGTCAGACGCAATCTTAACTAATTCTTCATTATTTTTCTTCAAAGGAATCACAGCAGCTTTAACAGGTGAAAGATGGGGCATAAGTTTTAAAACTGTTCTCTCTTTTCCCTCTCCTAAGGTTTCAACATTATATGCTTCATTCATAATTGCTAGCACACCTCTATCAACACCTGCAGAAGGCTCAATAACATAAGGAACGACCCATTCTTTCGTTTCAATATTTTGAATCGCTAGTCTCGTATTTGATGATTTATTCTCTACCACATTTGCAGATATGTTGAGCTCATTTTGGTTTTTTGTATGTGAACCTAAGTCAAAATCAGTTCTATTTGCTATACCCTCAAGCTCTTCAAGACCATGTGGAAATTTATACATAACATCAACAGTTCCTTTTGAATAATGAGCTAATTCATCATTAGGCACATCATAAAGCTCAATACTTTTCATAGGTATGCCTTGATCTTCCCACCAATCAAGTCTTTTTTGAACCCATTTTTTATGCCAATCTTCATCTGAGCCTGGCTC